>NPIG01000049.1_pt3 | contig 73317 bp, 106 predicted proteins | sample 8637441 | NCBI WGS metagenome assembly NPIG01 (sample SAMN07420675, study PRJNA396082) | bioreactor metagenome | isolation source: sample BR6 brine-fed electro-methanogenic bioreactor BR | place: Japan: Kochi | collected 2016-06-14
TTGCCGAAACGTGCATGAAGCTGTCCGTCGCAATAGGCGGCCTCGACGTACTTACCGTCGATTTCCTGCTTCCAGCTCCATTTCCCGGGATCGAATCCGGGATGGCGATAGTCGAAGCGGCCGGGACCGGAAACGACGGCAACGACACAATGATCGAGCAGCGCCGGCCCGCCGTCGCTGCGGCGGCTCTTCAGCATGAGCGGAACCTTGATCGGCCCCATGCTTCGGCCGATCATGCCGGCGACATCGTTTTCCTCATGCCAGGAGCGTCCGGTATCCGGGTCGCCGTAGAAAACGCGGATCTTGCGTTGCGCCACGCGTGCCTGGTCGAGGAGGTGGCGGACCGCATCCGGGGTGCGGCTGTGAAAATAGGTACCGCCGGAGCTTCGTTCGTAAACGATCTCCTCGCCGGTTTGGGATGTCTGTCGGAAAATTGCAGGAAGGGGTGTCGCAGCCGGCATGTTAAGGATCTCCGGATGGGTGAAATTTGAAATCTTCAGCGTGCCTGAAAGAAAAGGCCCCGCCGCTCATAAACCGAAGCGACGGGGCCTGATCGGAAAAGAGGCCATTCAGCCTCTTCGATAGGGAATCTCATAGGAGTCGAGAAAATGCTCGGCCGGCCCGCGTTGCTCGGCGATCCAGCCGTCCTCGAGAACCGACTCATACTCCTTATCGTCCATGTGCGGCGGACAGTAGCGCCCCGCGAGAAAAGCCTGGCTTTCCCAGACGTGGCGGGCCAGGTTCGCCGACCCGACCGAATAATGGACGAGATCGTAGCGGCCCGAATAAACGAGGCCGTCTTCGAACTCGATGGTGAAGTCGCACTTGTTGTAGCCGCCATTCTTGGGCGCGGTCCAGGACCAGTTCGAGAGAACCCGGTTGGCTTCTTCCCAACTCCAGACGGTCTGCGGACGGTCCGGGAAACGGCTCACGCCTTCCGCGCGATCGAGAAGGATCGATTTTACAGCGATCATACTGTTCATTCTCCCGTTGAGACGCGCTTACGCCGCGGCGGAGTCCATGTCCTGCGTTTCACGGCTGCAGCGCTCCTCTTCCCACTCCCAGTAACTGTCGGGAATCTGGGGATCGAACACCGTTCCGAACTCGACCAGACGACAACCGCATTCCCAGATCCGCCCTTCGGGATCGATCACGAGGTCGTCGCACAGGCAACCATCCGATCCCCATTCGCCCGCCCGGCCGGCGGCGACCGGTTTGCCGGCATCCCCGTTGATGGAGCGGTAGTCTCGGGAACCTCTGTCGTACCGGGAAGCGGACTCGAAAGCCCGGATGACGTCTTCGTCGGGCTGGATGACCTGCGTGGCGTGCCAGCGGGTGCGCGAAAGCGTAGCGCCGATCAGCCCGGACCGGGCAAGATCGGCAAGCCTGAGCGCCGTCCTGCGAACCGTGCCGTTGGTCACGATGTGGATCCCGGCATTGATCATGTCGCATCCGGACAAGCCGAGAATCAGGCCGAAGAATTCCCAGAAACGCGGATGCAGGGTCGGCTCGCCGCCGCCGATCGTGACATAGGACTGGCTGTCCAGGTTCTCGCAAAGCCGGAGCGCCGCCTTCAGGGTGCTTTCGTCCATGTCGGTCCCCGTCCGGGTGCAGGCGAACCCGCAATGCCCGCAGGTCATATTGCAGCGGTTCGTAATCTGGATGTACATCTTGAGCTCCAAAAAGAAGAACGGGTTCGGCGAAAGCCGTCCCCTGGTGTGGAAACGACGCGCGCGAACCCGTTCGTCGGCACTGATCTGAATATGGATTGAAAGGCCGCGGGCGGCCCTCGCGCAGGAGGGGCGTCAGTCTTTCGTCGGAGAAAAGGAAAGGATGGATTTCTTGTCGCCGATATTCAGACTCACGTTTTCGGCATCGCCCATCCAATACGATTCGACGAAGGGGATTTCCCGAGCCGGCACGGTCCGGCCGTAATCGTCGTATTCGCCGAGGAAGACCTCGTCGTCCCATGCGCTGCGGGCGCGATCGGGATCAGTCGAGCATGATGTGCCGACCCGGCCGTCGGGATAGACCTGAACATGAGCGCCTCGGTCATCGCCCAGAATGCATCGGGTCAGGTGCTTATGGCACTTGGCGCTGTAATAGGCGTAGACGGTCATCTGAATCGTCCTTTCGCGGACTGTGTTCCTGCTCGATCGCCGGCGGGCCCCGGCCTTCTCAATCGGGAGGAAGGCTGGATCCGACGGCGGCCGCTCCGGCCTCAGTGACCAGGTAGACCCGGGTGCGTTCATTGTTGATGAGGTGGCCGTGGCGCATCAAGCCTTTTTTGACCAGCGCCTCGAGCTCCTCGTTACCGTCCCGGACGCAGTAGTGTTCCCGATAGGGAGGCTTGCCGTACTCGACACCCAGAGCATGGCGGATGATATGGGTCTCGCGGTCGGAAAGAGGCATTTGTCCGTTCTCTCGATTATTTGATGTCGGGTCGGATGACCTGGCGGCGGCGCGCTCTCGAAGTCTGCGCGCCATACCGTTCAGGGAATCGCGGCGATAGGCGGTCCCGCTTCCGTCGATATAGTACCAGCCGTGACGCGTAGTGATCTCCGGATATTTTCCGTGACATGCATGGTGTGCCTGCCGGTATTCCAGGATGGCCGGATCCTTCGCGTCAGCCGGCGTTTTCCCGGTCATTCCTGTGTCTCCTTGCGGTCCGTAGAGATTTCGATCTCGGTCACCCTGTAGCCTTTCTTGTGGCACAGGGATTCCATGATCTGAATCGCATCGCAGGCCCGGGTCGCCTTGAGGAAGTCGCTACTGCAACTCGCCCTGAGCAGGTTGATGGCAAGTTCGGCGTGAAGAGCATGAGACCGCTCTTCGGCCGGGCCGAAACTTGCGGCATGAGCGACGACATGGCCCGCCGGCGCCGTCAGAAGCGTAATGATACAGGGAATGGTCCCGCTGCCGGCTGATTCGTCGATCTTCAGAAAAGAGACCGAGTAGCCACATTTCGCGCATAGCGCCGAAAGGTAATCGGCCGCATCCATCGTATCGACAGCCGCGGCGATGTCGCGCGAGCACATGACCTCGAGCATTCTGTGCCCGAGCCGATCGCGCGCCCTTCGTTTCTGGCTTTCCTCCACGGTAAAGCCACCCGGAACTGATTTGCTGAAGTCCGCGGAATGTGCGACCACGTGCCCTTCGGAGTCAGCTAGAACGGCGACGATCCCCTCTATCCCGCTCACATCGAACCTCCTTGCAAACCGTATCGGCAACGATCGATGCCCAGGCGTGTGAACAGAGGGACTGCCTTGAACCTCTTCCTGTGCGTCCGGTAGGCAAGCACCGCGGGATCTCCGGTGCGGTTCATTGTTGAGAGGACGGTGGCGCCAAGCACCTCGACCCTGAACATGGCACCGCAGAAGCCGCAGGGATGGTTCATCCGGCCCTGCGCGTCGAGCCCGTGATGCCAGTCCTCGAGCCCGAAGGCGTCGTTGCCGCAGCGCGGACAGATCGGCTTGTTGCTGAGTTCACGTTCGATCGGCATGATCAAATCTCCCGAGGAATGCGCATCATTTGTCGACGGCGCGGTATTCGACCTCGCCGTCGGCATGGAAAATATGGAACATGCCTCGGCCCGACTGCAGGGCAGAAAGTGCGGCGTCACGAGCCTTCGCGGACGCATATCTTCGCCAGGTGTTCCAGTCTTTATGCATGAACTTGCCCTTCAGCCGGAATTCGATGACGAAGGGTTTTTTCGCGACCTTCTTGCGGTGGCGAGGCACTTCGTTCTCCAGCGGCTCCCTGATCATCGTAACTCCCTTTCCTTCTGTTTCGCTCCCGGAACCGTGAGCCTCAAGCCTTCCTGTCGGGTGACGCGGGCTTGAGAGGACAGGCCAGGAGGATTTCCGTCGTCAGCGACGCGTCCGGAGCCGGGCTACCGGCCATGCCGTCGAGCAGTTCCTGGATTTGACGAGCCTCGGCGATGCCGCCGTGGATCCTCAGGCTCGCGATCGCGGAATCCAGGGCCTTGCTGAGAGCCTCGAGTTGTTTCTCCGCTTCCAGGGCCCGCGCCTTCCACTGGTCGACCAGGGCTCGCCCGGGGCCGCCGATGTCGAGATCGTCTTCGGTCCAGGCCCGTGCGGTCATTCCGCGTCTCCTTCGACGAGGCGCTTGCGATTGTCCGAGATCAGGGCCTTGGCGATCGGGAAGTGCCAGAGGAAAACCTTGAGGTCACCCGGAAGAAGCAAATCGAGGGTCCGCTTGAGAGCCGACTGCAGTCTGCCGAGCTCATCGGCGATGTCTGTGTGCATGCGGAACGTCTTGCCGTTGATGAGCGCGCGGCTGCACATGTCCGGCATGTCGCCGGGCGCGATTTCGCGCAGATCCGCGGGTTCGGCGCCGTCCAGGATTGCCGATGCGGCACTCGACCGCCAGTCATCACCGGTGATCAGCAGGGCGAGCCCGTCGCGCAGACGCGCCAGTTCGGCATCACGGTGCTCGAGCCCCACCCGAACGTCTTCCAGGTGGTTGAGAAGATCGATTGTAGCGAGATCGGACTTGCTGGCATCACTCATGGGATAATCCTTTCGGGACAAGCCGCTGCGTGCCGGGTCGCGATCGCAGGGACTCGGTATAGAGATGGGTTCGAAACGGGAAGGCGTCTGCGGCGGGCGTCTCAATCTTAAAATTCAGGCGTGGATCTACACGGCCGGCAACTACGAGGAAGGGAGCCCGTGGCGGCGCATGACATAGGACAGACTGTAGGGCAGGTACGGCTCGTATTCCGGGTTGTCGCGCCGATGCACCTCGAGATACCTCTCGTAGGCATCGTTCACGTCGGAAGAGCCGACGTCCATGTCCCCCCGCTCGAAACGGCGATGGACGGCGCAATATTTTTCGTAGGCCTTTCGGCTTTCGGAGCTGATCGACAACGTTCCCTCTCTTCCGGCGTCGGCCGACGCCAAGGCGTCATTCCCCGGCGGCGGCCGCCTGCAGGGAAGCGGCTTCAAGAATCACGCTCTCGTAACTGTCGAGGTGCCCGCATGGATTCTTCCAGGTATCGACACCATAGTCTTCGCCATCCTCGTGGAAGTGCCGACGTTCCGGTTCGCCGCGGTGCCCTCCGCAAACCGGACAGGCGTCGCCGATCTCGACGGTCTTGATGACTTGGCGGATGGACCTGTAGCCGCTCCCCCAGAGCCTTTCCTGTGCCTTGCGGTCAAGGACGGTGACTCTCATGCCGGATCTCCGGTGTGAATCTTGGGAGGACGCGCCCGGTAGAAACCGTCTTTCGTCCTGGCCGCCTTGTCACAGGCGTCGGAGCAGAAAATCAAAGCCCGCCTGCGATGCGTATCCATGGCGCCGATCCACCCGACGTCCTGGGCTGCCTTGATCAACTCGAAGCCGAAGGTCGGAGGAGCCGGCATCGTCACGGCTTGTTTCTTCTGGCACGTCCAGCAGACGAGCGTGGCGTCGAACATGAGGAGATCTCCAAATTCCAGTGATCCGTGCTCACCTTTCGGGCCGATGACGAAGGACCGGCGAGCTTTCGTAAGGATACAAAAGCTCGCTGTCCTGGTCTTCAGGGAATGGCCTGTTGTGGTCTACGTCCTTCAGCGCACGAAGAACCCCGTCCTGGACTGGCGTTCGCCGCAAATGAAGCCTGGAATCTCCCCCGGAGGGACCGGGCGGCTGAAAAAATATCCCTGAATCTCGTCGCACTGGCAGGTTCGCAGGATGCGCAACTGGTCCGCGGTCTCGACGCCTTCGGCGACGACCCGCAGCCCCAGGATATGCCCGAGCGTGACGATGGTGCGGACGATTTCGGAGTCCTGGGAATTGTTGTCGATGTCGCTGATGAAGCTGCGATCGATCTTGAGCGTGTCAATCGGGAAAGTCTTGAGATACCCCAAGGAGGAATAGCCCGTCCCGAAATCGTCCATCGCGACAGCTATCCCGAGTTCGCGCAGCCTGGTGAGAACCTCGACGGACTGTACGACGTTCTTCATGATCGTACTTTCCGTGATCTCAAGTTGCAGCATCGACGGGTCGATTCCGGTTTCCTTGACGATCTGCGTCACCTGACCGAAGAAGCCTGGATCGTGAAGCTGCCGGGCCGACATGTTGACGGCGATCTGAAGCGGAGGAAGCCCCTGCCGGGTCCACTCGATATGCTGAAGGCAGGCCTGACGCAGCGCCCAGGCGCCGACTTCGAGAAGCATGCCGGTCTCTTCGAGAATGGGGATGAACAGATCCGGAGGAACCCGGCCGAGTTCCGGATTGGTCCAGCGCAGAAGGGCCTCGACGCTGTGGGTCTCCTGGTCCGCGACATCGAATTTCGGCTGGTATTCGAGGGAAAACTCGGACCGGGCCAGCGCCTTGCTCAGACCGGAGCGCAGGGTCATCCGGCGATGGGCGTGCTCGTTAAGTTCGCTGGTGAAGAAAAGGTAGCGGCCGCCACCTCTGGTCTTGGCGCTGACCATCGCGCTGTCGGCGTCGCGCATGAGATCATAAGCGGTGTTCGCGTCGGTCGGGCAGACAGCGATGCCGATGCTGCCGGAGAGCGGAATGGACTGGCCTTCGATCTCGAATGGTTCCGAGAATGATGCAAGGATGCGTTTCGCGGCAATGGCGATATTGGCCGGATCCTTGGTCGTCGGTGTAATGACGGCGAATTCGTCGCCGCCGATCCGGGCGATCGTATCCCCCTTGCGCACGCAATTGTTCAGCCGTTCGGCCGCCTTGCCAAGAAGGATGTCGCCCTTGTGATGACCGAGCGTCTCGTTGACCAGCTTGAAGCCGTCGAGGCCGACATGAAGAAGCGCCAGCATGCCGGCCGATCGCGAGGCGTTGGCAATGGATTTGCCGAGCNNAGGGAAGGCCCGTCAGAACATCGTGGCTGGCATGGAATTGCGAACTCTGCTCGGCCTTCTTGCGCGCCGAAAGGTCGGCAACCAGTGCGACATAGCGGCAATCATCGTCACCCTCGGGAAGTTTCCAGATCGTCACCCGGATATAGAGCCGCGCCTCGCCGCCGAAAAACGACCAGAACTCCTCTTCCCAGGGGTCGTCCTCGGACAAGCCGGGAAGATTCTGAACGATCCGCCGGCTGATGGCGACGGGGATGCAGGAAAGTAGATTCGTTTCGGCAGAATCACTTCTTTCGGCTCCGATGAACCGGACACAGGCCCTGTTCATGGAAATGACGTTAAGGTTCTCATCCAGAAAGGCGACGCCGCGGTCTAGCCGTAGGATCGCCTGCTCGAATCGCGCGCCATGGTCCGGTCCGCGAACGGAAGATATCTTTTCGAGAGGTCTCGATAGGGAATTCATGCAATCAAACCTTGTTACGTCAACCGCTGAAACCGAAGGCGACAGCACCGATCAACATGGAAATTCCCTTGGGAAGCTCCACGACACTCTGCGAAAAACCGAGGGTAGATGGACAGACATGAGCCAGCCGCTCCTCTCCATCGAAGAGAACCGAAACGAGGTGGAAAGGTCCGACTGAGGGCAGAACCGTGCCCGCCCGTTCCTCGAGAAGGACGCGCTGTCCGACCCGAAGATCGACGTCCAGCATTTTGCGGAGATATTCATAACCATCCAGCCCTGTCGCCGCCTCGGCGAGAATCCTCTCTCCGACGCGACTGACCTCATCTTTAGAGACGACCATCCCGTCGACGATGACCACCCCCTGCCGAGCGTCGTCTGGCCGGGACTCCTGGCTCTCTTCCGCGACGTTTTCTTCGAATTTCGAATACCCATGGCGGGGCGACATTGTCGATCTCCAGCGATCCACGAACGTTAAATACGGTAATTCGCCTATCTGATATGGGTCGAAGGAACATGAACAGAACGTTAAAAACGAATTTTTATCGTAAAATTCAGACTAGTGTACGGTAATTGTCGATGCGCGCGGACAGATAGAAAAACAAAAGAAAAACCTGAGGCCCGGTTCCTCGCGGAACGGGCCTCAGGCGCAAAGAAAAACCGTACTGGGCGAATGACGGCCGGGTCAGACTGCGGGATCGAATTCCTTGATGTTGAATTCCCAGCTGTGCCGTTCCTTGCCGTCCCGGCCGGTCCAGGGCTGCTTCTTCCAGTAGCCGCGCAGGGTCACGGCGGGCATGATCTGCTCGAGCGTGGCGCCGGACAGAGCCTCGCCGATGCTGTCCTGAAGATTCTTCGCGGTGTCGGCGAAGGCGACGGCCTGGGCGGGTTTCTGGCCTTCGCGAGCATTGTCCTCGACCACGGCCAGCTTGAGGATGATCAACTTGGGATTTTTCGTCGACGCCGGCCGGTCCATCTTCACGACGCGGCCGGAAAGCGTTTTCAGTTCCTGGTTTTCGGGCATCAGTGACCCCTTTGCATTCGATTCAGTGTTTGATGACGTTGCGGACAAGGGCGAAAACCACGGCGAGAGGCGCCGTGATCGACCAAGCAAAGGCCGCGGTGAAATAGACGGGAAGGGAGGCCGGCGCATCGATCACCGTTGCGCCGATGGCCAACCAGTAACGCGGGGAAAGCACGTCGAAGCCGCTGGTCCAGAGAACCATCAGGGACATGACCTCGCTCACCAGCAGAAGCAGAACGATAGTGTGAAGGCCGTCCGGCCCTTGGACCTGACGAGTCGAGGGAAGCCAGCAGTTCAGGTTTCTGGTAAGCCGGTTGTCGAGACGAGGCATCTGGACGTCAGGCCTTCTTCTCGAATTTCGGGCATTCCCAGACGGGAGTGGTGACGTGGTGACGCTTGTCGAATTCGAAGAGTTCCTGCGCAATCGGGCAATTCTTCTCGGGCGTGTCCGGATTGAAGACGACGCAGGTCCAGCACAGGCAATGCTCGGCATGGCGCCCCTTGAGGTGCCCCATGACGTGGACGTCGACACCGAAACGCCGGTAGGTGACGATCTGCAGCGCCGGCTTCGAGTTCGGGAAGCTTCCCTTGGCGACGCCGTATTTACGGCGAAGCTGCTCGGCCGCCTCTTCATCGAAGAGAGAATGATCGGCCATCCCGTTCGCCGCGAGGAATTCCTCGACCGAGCCTTCGTGGATCACCCGGTAAGGGCCTGGATGCCGCTCGGCAAACCCTGCGCATTCGGCCAGAATGTCGGAATCGGTACTATTGTCCATCAGGCCGATGATGTCGTCGGCGGGCATGGCAAGTACCGTTTCGGTACAATCGAATTCTTCCGGGTAGTCGATGTCGACCGCGTGGTCGCGGATCCAGGCCTGCGGCTGGAAAGTGGCGATGATACGGGGAAGCTTCTCGGACATGGTGTTCTCAACCCTTCTTGGGACTACGGCGGAATTGGTCGATCTTGATACCGACGGAGCCGGCGAGATGAAGCGCCAGGCCGGGATCGTGATCGGCCAGGGCGCAAAGCGCGCGGTCGGCGACCGAGTGATATTTCCGAATGGCGACGGCGACATTTTCCTCGCCGACCGATGCGCCGGCGGTGACGGTAATAGCCTTTTCCAGCGTGTCGGCAATGAGCGCGACGAGCGAGCCTCGCAAGGCGATCAGGTCTGGGCGGCCATAAATGAAGCCGTTCACGGCTTCGGCGGCCAACTCATGAGTTCTCGATGTCTGTGTCTCGATGCCTGTCGGCATTTTTTGTTATTCCTTGAAACAGGTCCTTGAGCAGGCGGAACGATGTTCCTGCTATTAAGGTGGGGCCATTTGCTCCGGAAGGAACTCGATCAGGATGTTTTTTTACCGTTTTGCGGAATCGGGAAATACCGTTTTGGATGGAATCCCTATTTCCCGAATCGGGTTCGAGCCATTGCCTCGTGTCCCGTGGCGATCGACAACGGCGGTAGTCCGGGAAACTCGAATTCCTGCAGGATGGCTTCGGGGGCAGCCCCGGCATCGATGCGGGCGCGAAGTTCGCTCACCGGCATGAGTGGGGACCAGTTGCCGTCACAGGGAAAGATCCTGTCGGTCCCGCTCTCGCCGTCATGAAAGACGATGTCCGGCGTTTCCGATACCGTATGCGCTCGGAAAAGCAGGAAGGACAGCTTCTGGTCGCGGCAAAACGATTCGATTTGAGGCAGTCTTCCCCAGGACGCGTCGTGCATCCCGAACCAGAGATATTCCTGATTGGAAATGGCCGAATCGATGTACCATTTCACCGTCTTGATGTCAGAGGCAGGATGGCCCATGACGTCGTACATGAGCGGGCGATCCTTGATCACGGCCGCGGCGAAGGCACCGATCCGATCGAGCCTGATCGGGCCGCCGATCTTCATCTCGATGTCGCGGTCATTGGACATGGCGAATCCTCAGTACTCGAAGAGCGGCAGATCGTCGATGAGATCGCCGTCGGCGTCGAGCCGGATGAACTCGCACTTCTGTTCGCGCGCATAAGAGAGGATGGCGGTGAAAAAGCCGCTCAGGCCCGTGCGTTCGACGTTGCGCAGGCAGTCGTGGAATATGCCGGCGTCGGAAGAGATGTGGATCCACCAGCCTTCGCGATAGTCGTACATGATGAGTGGCTCGCTGTCCCCCAGGCCATTGAGAACGTCGAGATCGGCGGGCGGAATATGCTGAGTCGAGATGTCGAGGTACTGTAAGATCGCCATGTTCTGAGCCTGCTTGGTTCGAGAAGAGGAAGGCCGGTTTACGATATGGGTTCGTTCGTCAAGCGGTGGCCGGCACGCGATCGCGCACAGACTTCTTCTTGGCGAAGCCGCTCGCCTTGGCGATCCGGCTGCGCTTTTCCGCGTGGACCGGGGCGACCATCGGATAGTCGGCGGGCAGGCCCCAGCGCGCCCGGTACTCGTCCGGCGAGAGGTTGTGGACGCGCCGGATGTAGCGCTTCAGCATCTTGAGCCTCTTGCCGTCCTCGAGGCAGATGATGAAGTCATCGCCGAGGGACTCTTCAATCGGCACCGCGGGAACCAGGGGTTTCGTGGCATCCGACGAGAAGGCCGCTTCAGGTTCGTTCGGCACGGATGCGGTGTCGGAAGAATGGTCGCCCGGTTCCGTCGGCATGTGTTCGACGTTCCGCAACGCCTCGGCGATGTCGTGGATGAGAGCCGGGACGCTTTCGGACGAGATTTCATTGCGGGAAAGGTAGTTCGAAACGATCTGGGCAGTCGTCTCCATGAGCTTCTCGGACATCGTTGGGATCTCCCTGCTCGAAAATTGAGAAGCGGCGATACGTTTCAGCCGCTTCGCGGGGTTGTGCCCGAAGGGGAACGCCCGCGAATCGGATTGTTCGCCGATTGGAATCCTGGGAAAAAACTATGACCGGTTGCGCGTCCTGATCATCGGACCTCGGTTTCCGGAGGAAGCCGTTTTGGATACTTGCGCATCACGCGGAGCCGGTCATGGCCGGTGATCGCCTGGGCGCTGACTCGCCATGTCCTGGGCTCGCGGGAAAAATCGCCCAGTCCCCCGGCCGTGACGCCCCAGGCTACGGGATTGTGCCGGCAAAGAGCCTCGCGGAAAAGCCGCCGGGTGCGCCCCTCATCGGAAATTTCGTGAGGAATGAACCAGGGTTTGACGAATTCCCCGGTGGGAAGCGCGATATGGCCGGCTTTGATGAAAACCTCGGAATCGACGGTAACGGATCCCGGGGAGCGAATCTCCCTGTCGATCATGATGTCGCGAAATTCGGAAATCATGGCTTCGACGTCGATGTCGGCCGGCTTGCCGGCCAGGATTTCGTCAGCGACGAGATCGAAGAAGATCCTCTTCAGTTCCTCCGGCGCCAGTTTCATGTCGCTTGGAATATCCCGGTCGTGGTGGACTGGGGTCTCGTTTCCCGCTTTCTGGGTAGCCATGACAAAAGAGCCGTCGAATCCGCTTCTCGGAAATCGGGCCAGGAAGTCGAGCGTGCCCAGGCCGCCGTCGAACAGTTCGAGCCGGCATGGCGAGGCGAGAAATGGAAAATCGAAAGAAATCGAGACACCATTGGCGGCAATGGTGCATTCCTCGTGGAGGAAGCGGGCGGCGGAACCGGAATTCCCGATTAAGATTTCGCGAAGCGGCTGATCGAGAACTTCATCAAGAAAACGCATTGCCATGAGCAACTGCACGGAGCGGGCCGTGCCCTCCGGAGGTGAAGCGATCGGGTTTGAGGAAAGCCCGGGAAGTCAGTCTTTCAGGGCATCGAGAGCCGCGTGCATGGCGGCGTTGGCTTCCATTTCGCGATCCTGCAATTTTTTCTGGGCCGTATAGATTTCGGCATAGAGGCGATCGACGGTGGCCTTGCACTCGCGTTCGGCTCCCTCGACGATCCTACGGCGCTCGGCCCCGCCTCCAGGGTTCCGTTCGTCGCTTCAAACATCTTTCCCGCGCGCACGCTTGCGCTCCTCGTCCGTTCGGCAGCGTTCGATCTCCGCCTCGGCTCCGGCCAGCATCTCCGGGGTGGCCGCATCGACCACCTGGCGCGGATAGAGAAGCGCAAGGGTATTGGCCATGTTCCCGATCGAAGCCTCCTCGAGGGTTTTCCGGATGTTCTTGGGCAGGCGCATGTGACCTCCTTCGGGGTGTATAGGCGTGAAATCAGGTTTCGATCAGATCGGTGACGATATAGCCCGGTTCGTAATCGCCCATCAGATAGGCGTGCACCAGGCGGCCGTTCTCGCCGCGCAGATTGAGAATCTTTCCAGGCCCTGAGAAGATGAGAAAATCACGGTTCGTGTCATGAATTTCGGCCCATTTCAAGGCCGCTGCGGCGGCGTTCTCCGACCTGACGACGACGGCTGCGGCCTCATCGGCGCTGTCGGGCCAGACGCTCCATGCGGGAGGGCACCGATGTTCTTGGGTTTCACGGATGAACTCCCCGCATTCAACACAGTAGGGCATGTTACGTTTTCCTGTGGGTAAACCGGTGCCGGGGTTCCAATGCTATCACGGAGTTCCGGATTTATCGAAGACGCGCGGCGCGAACGGGCTCGGATCTGGTTCCGGATCCTGTCGGACGGGAGGCAGCCGTTTCGGGAATTTCCGGCGAACCCGCAACCTGTCGTGCGCCGTCACATCGCCAAGCTCGATATCCCAGGAATATCCGTACCTGGCAGGATGCCCGCCGTGGTACAGGCGAACGTACCAGCCGAAGGGCTTGTGTTTGTCGAGGGCTTCGCAAATCAGCCTGCAGGCTCTCTGGTCCGGATTTCGGTCGTATGTAGACCAGCGCGCCGGTCTTGGGTCGCGGGGATTGAGCTCGGTATATGCGGAGTGAACCGCGAGATGATTGTTTTTCCCGAAAAAGCCGGGCCTGCGCAACTCGAGATCGATCAGAACATCGCGAAAATCTTCGATCATTGCCGATTCATCGATATCGGGCCGACGATCCGACAGGATGTTGTCGATCAGGTAATCGAAGCATTCACGAGCCAGTCCATCAGGATCGAGCGTCCGGTCGCGAGCGGTGTCGCGATCATGAACAAACGAACAGCGCTCGATCTCCTGCTCGGTCAGGCAGAATTGCCCGTTGCGATCGATCTCGGGAAGAACGACGGGATAGGAAATGGACCCTTTCCCCTTTTGGTCGAACTGCAGGCGGCTCCTGACGCCGCGAAAGGAGAAATCGAAATACGTCGTGCAGGAACCGCTGTCGGCAACGACCCGAGCCCGGCACAACTGCGACAGGTAGGCCGCTTCGCTGCCGGCCTCCTCACACAGGAATTCCCGGACCGGCATTCCGATCGCGTCGCTGAAGGATGTGTCAAATTTCAAGGCCGTTACTCACCCTGCTCAACTGTGGTTCCGGCAAAAGCCGATTTTGGAATCATTCCGTGCGCGGTTCCCTGTTGGGGAAACGCCTGGCGAGATCGAGGCGCGCGTGAGCCGAGGGATTGAGGTCGAGGGACCAGTTCGGGCAATGCCCGGCCAGGTAGCCGCGCAGAACGAGGCGTCCGATGATACCAAGGGATGATGAGGAGGCGTCGGAGCTGTCGAGCAGCCAATCGCTTCCGTAGCGGTTACCCTCCATAATGGATTTCCCGATGTCCGTCCGGCGGTCATCGATTTCTTCCCAGCGGTTCTTGTCGCCGACGGTCCCGAAGAGGCGGATCTCGTCTCCGTGCTTGAAGTTGGCCTCGCAGACCGTTTCCCCTTCATGGTCCGTGATTTCGATCCAATAGGGGTGAACATCGATGGCAAACGGAGCTTCCGTGATCGGCCCGCCGGAGACCAGGATCCGCACCGACTGATTGGGATCGTGGGCGCCGTTACGGGAGGCAGATACCCGGGGTTCGACGTCGACCGCCAGGCTGGTGTCGTTTCCGTCGAGACGGGAAAGATGCAGCGTGATACCCTCGAATCCGGCATCGAGTTTCCATTTGAGATCGGCGTCCTTGGCCTGATCCCCCCAGATCGGGTTGTAGCTTCCGCAGGTTCCGGAAATCTCGCGCCGGCGTACCGCATGGACAGCCCGAGCGGCTTCCTCGAGTTTGTCGCCCTCGAGCCACGGAACCAGCGCGTCCTTGATGTTCTCGAATTCGTTCATGAAAAACCTCTCAGGCTGTAATGCGATAACGGATGTACATGTCGCTGTCCCGTCTGATGATGTCGTACAGACCGGTGCTTGCGATGAACTTGCTCAGGCACGAAGCTCGGGACCGGAAAGCGTCCTTCGATCCGGAGAGCACGGAGAGCTCCTGTCCGACACGGCTCAAAGGAACCCATTCAGACTGTTCGCTTAGCGATTCATAGACGCGGAATAGCTGGATCTCAGGCGCCATGTGAATCAGATCCCCGGCCATGACGATTCGCGGCTCGGAAGGGTGCGTGAAGTCGATATAGCCGTCGGCGTGATGCAACATGCGGGAAGGGGCCCCGGGGATCAACGGCACGATCACCTGCGCCCCGAAGTTCTGAAGGTGCGAGATGACGGGAATAAAATCGGTATCCGAGGAAGCGATGATGAAGGTGCCGGCGCGGGTGCGGTAGAGGCAGTCGAGCGCGTCAATGGCCAGATGCATGTCCGCGTAATTGGGCCCGCGTGCGGGCGCGAGGCGGACATCGGGAATCTCATGGTCAGAAATATGATCGGCCCACCTCTCGATCGCTTTCTGGTCGATATTGCCGAAGAGATGGAAGGACTGGATACGTCCCATGTCGGCGGCGACCGATAGAATCTTGAGCACCTTCTTTCTTGAAAGATTGTCGACGTCGGCCGAGATCGCGATCCTTTGCGGATCGCGCTTCCGAAACGGCAGGCAGGCCAAATGGTCGATGCAGGACTTGAATGCTCGCAACATGGGAGATCCGATATCCGGGTTTCGCGGGTGGCGGTTCGCCAGACCAATACCGACACGCCGCGAAAACGTTCTCTGGAAGATTTGGGTTCAAGAAAATGCCGCGGGACCAGATGGTCCCGCGGCGTTCTTCGAACAAACGTATAAATTGGATCAGCTCTCTTCCCGAGCCTTGGCGGCGGCGCGCTCCATGTTGCGATGCGCCGTCGCTCGCGTGAGGGGCGGGATGGTCGGGATTTCGAGAGCTGCGATGATTTCCTGCAGGTTGGTTCCCTTGTCGGCCAGAAACTTCATCGCTGACAGGGACATGGTCGGCTCGCCGTCATTGCCCACAGAGAATTCCTTTTGTCTTTTGCGGTCGGGATCCCAGTAGGCGCCGGTCCCGCCGTGTTCGCCGCCACCGCTGTCGCTGCGATAATAGGTAAGGCCCATTTCCCGGCAGGCGGATTCGATTGAATCGAAGGTCCCGCAGCTCGACTCCGAATCATTGATATCGAGCCGGTCGCCGGAATTCAGGGCTTCCCGTATGTATTCGGCGGCCTCTTCGTCCGACCTGAAATAATCTCCCCAATCGTGTCCTGCACTATCATTGGTAATGGCCTCGGCCAGGTCCTCGATGTCGACTTCGGCGATCGGGCCACCGATGGTAATGCTGACAGGAAATCTATAACTCATGCCGCACCTCCGTTCTCTTTGCCCCTGGCCGCCGCACGTTCCATGTTCCGGTGTCCTGTCGCCTGGGTCAGAGGAGGAATGCTCGGGACTTTCATGTCGTCGATTACATCGCGCAGGGACATCCCTTTTCGTTCCATATCTTCCAGGCATGAGAGCGGAACCACCGGCTCGCCATCCTTGTTGACCGAGAATTCCCAGACACCGGGCTGTTCGGGATCCCAGTAGACGCCGGTTCCATCACATTCACCGTCGCCTTCGTCATGGCGGAAGTAGGTAAGCTCGGCGTCCCGGCAGAAGGATTCAATGGTATCGAAAGAGCCGCCCCGGTTTTCGGAGGCGTAGAAGTTCAGGGCTCCCCCTCCATCAAGGATGGAACGAATATACTGGATCGCATCTTCGCGATCGTCGAAAGAGGAATCCCAATCGAACCCGGCGCCGTCATAGAACGCGGTCTCGGCAAGACCCTCGATATCGACTTCGGCGATCGGGCCGCCGATGGAAATGCACGTCGAAGACCTGTAGCTCATGTCGCCTCGCCTGTCCTTTTGGCTTTCGCCGCCGCGCGCTCCATGTTCCGGTGTCCTGTCGCCTGGGTCAAAGGAGGAACCGTGGGAAAATCCAGCATTTCGATGAGGTCCTGCAGCGCCGTGCCGGCTTTTGCCTGGCGCTTCAGGGTCGACAGGGAAATCGTCGGTTCGGCGTCCTTGTTCACGGGAAAAAATTTCGGACGTTCGAGATCAGGAGACCAGAAGGAGCCACTTCCGTCGTAGTCGTCGTTTCCGCCATCATACCGGTAATAGGTGAGGCCGATCTCCTGGCAGCAGCTTTCAATCGTGTCGAGCGTGGGGTTCTTGGTCTCGGGGTCGGTGATTAGCAGGCTTTCACCGGAATCGAGAATTTCCCGGATGGTCTCGACTGCCTCTTCGGGTGTCAGAAAAGGACTGCCCCACTCATTCCCGGCATTGTCCTCGACGATGGCCTTGGCAAGGTCGTCGATATCGACGTCGGCAAGAATGCCGCCGATGCGAATGCTGACTTCAAATCTGTCGCTCATGGTTCATGAATTCCGTCAATTTCTGACACCGGTTCACGCCTGACCGCCCGCGGACGGGGAAGCGCCGCCATCCTTTTCCTGAAGCCGTTTTGCGAGATCCATCATCGCTTTGTGCGCGGTCGCGCGGGCCAGCGGAGGAACCGGGCGCTTGGTGCGACGGTATTCCTCGAGGATGCTATCGGCGCTACCGAATTCCGTGACGGTAGCCTCGAGCCGGTAGAGCGTGATGACGGGAGAGCCGCCGGCCGTCGCCAGGAACGAGGTGACATCGCTGTCGCCAGGCTGCCAGCAGCTGAGCTCGCAGTCGCTTTCGTAATCGCGCCCGACATTCACCTGGATTGCCAGGCCGTATTCGCGACAAACCTCGTAGAAGGGCTCCTCCGTTTCGTAGCGGGCGCTGTCGGTCGCAAGAAAGAGAGAAATCCCCTCCGCAATTGCCTTTTCGACGGCCTCGTCGAAATCGAGCCGTCCATCAGGGCCGATCGACGTATGATCGCATGCTTCCTTGAGAGCCTCCTGGGCCGTCGGGCTCAGTTCCCCGCCGATCAGGATCTCAACACGGATTTCTTTACTCATTTCGTCTCCGCTGTCGTCTGGATAAAGGAGTTCTGCCGATCATGCTTTCGGGGCGGAGACTGCCTCCTCGAAGAAGACCAGGCGCCGGGCGTTTGTCGGCGCCTCGGCGTCGGGATCGCCATCAATCCTGACCGCATAGGTCGCCGGCCTGTGCTTGTAGATCTCGTCGACCACGCCGGTCTCACCGCTTTTGAGAAGAATGCGCTCGCCCGGAGTCAGGGTGGCCCGGACATTGTTGCGAACGACCCACTCTTCCTGCGCCGCCTGGATCTCCTCGTCGGCGTAGGAGCCGAAACAATCGAGAGCATCGAGCATGTCGATTTTGCAGTCCCAGGAGCATCTGGAATCAAGCGCCTTGGCGATCTGGTATCCGTCATCACTGAGCGAGGCGCAGCTGGCGATGTCGGCGGCCGCCTGCACCTTCTGCTCGGGCTCGAGATGACCCTCGGCGATCAGCATGTCGGCGACGCGGCTGGCGGCGTTGAGCGCCATTCCGGCGTTCAGGCTCCGCGGCCGCGGCTTGAGGGTCTTGGGAATGATAGAGCTGGACATTGTTTTTCTCCGTCAGTCGAGGTCGTGCTCTTCGTCGAGGTTGATGCCGCACTCCTTGACCTGATCCCAGAGGAGGAAGGTGGAGTCATCCCGATCCGGGCGGTCGCCGGCTTTCAGAAAATGACAGTAGCCGTCGAGCTGCTCGGGCGCGCTCAGATCGCGATCCCAGTAGGGACAGACCACGCCGCTTCCGCGAGCGCCGTGGCAGTAGGGGCCCAGAGGAATGACATCCGTCCGTCCGTTCAGGGCGGCGATCTCGGCCGGGGTCTTCTTCAGGTTTTCGGGCGGAAAGGTGTCGTCCATGATGTTTCCCTTCGGGGGCCGTTTCAGATGATGTGGGAAGAGAGCTCTCGACCGAGAATGTGCGTCCACAGGTCGACCTCGGTGCACGGCTCCGGCTCCGACCATTCGGTGATCGGTTCGCCGTCCTCGTCCGTTTCCCCGGTCTCGATCTCTTCCGCTTCCGGGCGGCTTACGAGAACGCAGCCCGACCAGCCCTCGTAGTAGACCTCGCGCGGCACGTTGTCGTCGAGATGGGCGCGGATCTTCTCGCAGGCGCCGGCGAAGTCAAAGGCCTTGGCTCCCTCGTCGAAGGGCGAGCAAATCTCGTCGTCGGCATCGAAGTATTGCGGTCCGTCGAACAGGTCGCGTCGGGCGCGCGCGATCAGCGTACGGATCGTCTCGGGAATCTTGAGCGTCATGACGTACTCGTCGATAGCGGTCTTGAGCGACATGATGTGTTCAACTCCAGTACGAACGGCGGGTTCATTCATCGTCTTGCGGGTGAATGCGTCCGCCGTTCCCGGCCTTCATCATCCGGAAGATCCGGGAAAAGAAAAGCCGGGTGGGAAAATAGACGATCGGCACGAACAGAAGGAGCAGGAAAAACGTCGGCAGATACTCAAGCATATTCCGGTTCCTTCAGGCGGCGGGCCTGGGCGTCCTTGCGAAGCCATTCGATCGTGTCGCCGAGGATTTGGGCGATTTCCTGGTCGACAGCCTCGATTTCCGCCGTCATGGCGCCGGCCTGGCGGATCAGGGAGGCGAGGAATTTGCGGGCTTCAGAAAGCGTTGTTGCGGGAATGCGGCCGGTATTGATCACTGGAGCCGGGACCCCCTCGACATTGCGCAGAGACTTGATGACCCCGGCCGCATCGGTACAGGCCTGCAGGCTGCGCGCGGCGTCCTGAATATCGGCGATCGCGTCGTCGGGGAGGTTGAACCCCTGCTCGGCGACCCCGTCGATGACGGTGCGCAGATGACCGCGATTGGCGAGATACCAGCGCGAGAACGTCGGGCTCATGTTGGCATAGGTCTGCAACCGGCTTTTCGAGGATTCCCGGTTGGCGTTCAAGAAGTCCTCGAGGGTTTCGATCCAGTCGGCCCGCCGCGAGTCCAGATAGGCGCAACGAACATGCGGCGCATCGATCTCCTTCGGCGCATGCGCGAAGATCAGCGTGATCACCTGCTCGAAGCTGCATCCCGGGTGGTGATGGATCCGCTTGTCCGCGGCGTCGAGGAATTCGAGATCGTAGACTGCCGGCTGGGCGGCCATGGGTGCTTGGGTCTGCGTCTGCCCGTTCAGGGCCGCGACGATCGCGGGATCGAGCGAGTTGAGAAGATTGGCCGGCATGTTGGCGAGAATCCACTGAGCCGCGGCGGCGGAAGGGGTCGCGGGCGTTTGTGCACCCTGGAACGAGGGCGGCACCTCGGTAATCTTCGCCGTGTTGCCGTCAGTAAGCCTGACGGCCAGGGACGAGGACCCCGCCGGACCTTCCGCGAAGACCGTAAAGAACGAGCGGTCGATGGTGCCGACGTTCCAGGTGAATTTCGTGGCGCATCTGAATTTCCTGTCGGCCCCATAGTCGTCGAGATAGAAATCGAAGCTGTCGAACGGAGCCTGCCCGCACATGAGGATGGCCAGGTTGTGCTTGGAATGAAGAATATCCAGTCGGATCCAATCGCTCATGGCTTGTTTCCCTATTCGGAAAAAGAGACGGCGTCCGCTGACCAGACGCCGTCTCGTTCAGGAATGTCTTTCAGGCTTCAGGCAGCGGCCTTCAACGCGTCGGCGAGACTGACAGCCTCCGGATCGAGCTCGAGGGCCATCAGGACAACCCCACTGTTGTGCCGTTCGCCAATCGTTCTGAAGCCGGATTTCTCCAGGAACTGCACGTAATCAATGCCATCATGCCCCTGCGGAACCGGCATGAGAACGGTATTGGCCTTGGCTGCGCCAACGAAAGTCCTGAGAAGAACTGTTCCAAAGCCGGCAAAACGCCACATCGGCTTGATCAACAGGTGATCGATCACAGCAATCCGACCGTTCGGAACCGAATCACCAAGAACAGACAGGGCCGCCTCGGAATTGCTGACCCATTCTTCGAAAATTTCGCTGCCACCGGGGGCCGCGAAACCCTTGACTGTACCGACGTCGAGGCTCACTTCGATCCTGGCGTGGCCGGCAAGTTCAGTCACGGTGATTTGCGGTTTGGTTTCAGGATCGCGGAGCTGTCGCTTGACGATGGTCTTGCCGATCGACTTTGCGTTCTCAAGGCCTTCCTGCATGCCCTTGGACAGGCCGCGATCGATATACATAACGGAATATTCCGCGGCATCGTGCCAGGCGAAGCCGGCCTCGATGCCAAGCTTTCGCTCCTCGGGAATCTCGTCGCGCAAGATGCCTTCCTGTGTGAAGAAGAGATGACTGGCATAGGCGGATTCCCCGTAATTCAGGCAATCGCGGACACAGGCTCGGGCGTACAGGATATTTGCCTGGATGCGCTGTGCGGAAGGGCTGCCAAAGGGGCTTTCAAGAATGACTCGACGCATGGGGACCTCTTGAGTAATGGCTTGTCGTATTGAACGTGGTGTGACGGTCCACGTAGACGGTTATTCACGCAGAGAGATAACGGTCTACGTGCCCTGATACGGTAAATATTGGTTCATTTTGGAAGACTGGATGGCGAGGACCGGTATATACCGGATCGTTTTACCGTATGCGCGGAGCGTCCGGGAAAGGGATTATGGAAACAAAAAGCGGCCGGTCGCGTTTTTCCGCGGCCGGCCGCCGTCACGAGTGCTAATTTGCCGTGCCTTCCTCCGGAGCGCTAGCAACTCCTTCATCGGAAACTTCGCCGGTTCGGTAAACCGGCTACGAGGCACCACCCTCACACGGCTCTCGTATTCCCGGAGCCGGAGCTCCGGGGGGGTGGGGTGCCGCATGCGACAACCCGCAGAATGGTTGCGGAGAGAGGATTTGAACCTCCGACCTCCAGGGTATGAGCCTGACGAGCTACCGGACTGCTCCACTCCGCGTCAAGACGTATAAGGTGAGGTGGTCGTGTGAGGAAAACGCGCAAGAGGAAATGGAAATTATTTTTTCCGGATTTTCGAACGGGTGCTTGCTCAGCTGTTCGTTTTCATATCGACCGCACGTACACCGGACGAAGAGATGGCGAGATCGAAATTGCCGGAAGGCTCGACGGATTCACTGGGGTGAATAACGCCGGTTGGCATGCCGGCGACATCGGCGATTTCCATTGTGATCCCGAAGGGCGCGATATAGGCGGCAATGGTCTTGAGTTCGTCCGCGCAATATCCGCCGGCGCTGGCCAGGTCGAACTGGTCGAATCCGTTGACGAGATGCTCGAGAAAGGCTTTCCAGGTCAATTCAAAAAGGTTCTCGATTTGCGAAAAGACGGCGCCCACGGCTTGAACGCAAGCCTGCCGCGGAAGATCGCTGAGGAAGCTGCCGACCAGGTCGATTCCGGCGTCAGGAGCGGATATACGAAATAGGCCGTCGGCCACGGCCTGGCACAGTATCTCGCGCCGGGCCTCCTCGGGCAGGCGCGCAAGCCGGGTTTCCAGCTGTTTCAGGTCATCCTTGCTGGTGTGATCGATCTTCATGGAAATTATCCCCTTCAAGTAAAAACGCCTCGCGGCACCGGGCCGTGCGCGAGGCGTTTGTCGGATATCCAGACGAAGAGTCAGGCGGCGAGCTCGATGCCTTCTCGTCTGACGGTTCTCACTTTCTTGCGCCGTAATTCATTCGTGAAGCCGTCGCGAACCTTGGCATAAAAGTTCGGCGGGGTCATGCCATATTCGAGATTGCCTTTTTCGGTCGTTCTCAGACCGTTCGGCCAGTTGGGCTCGATGTTGCATTCGGAGAGCCTGACCCAGGAACGCTCACCTTCGTTCAGGCCGAGATGGCGCTGCAGTTTGGCGGGAACCTCGATCGATGGCTGTCCCCGCTCGGGTGGCGTGTGGGTAATCGGACAGATCAGAACCTGACCTTGCAGGTCCGGGTTCTTGCTGATCACGCTTAGAACGAAACAGGGACGGTTTTTAACGCCCTCGACCTGTCCCCGGTCGGCCTGGTTCGACCACAGGTACTCGTACCTGACCACCAGTCCGGGTTTGGGCCGGGGCGCCGACATTATTTATCGTCCTTGTCGTCGTCGAGCAGATAATTAAGGTGATCGTAAGCCGGATCCATGTCGGTCGCCGCGATTTCGTCGATGACGTCTTGCGGCAGATCCTCGGCCCGCATGGCGACGCGGTCGCGCCGTTTCAGTCGCTGATATTCATCGATGCCCATGAGCACGACGCTGCCATGTCCCGGAACGTTAATCCGGACCGGATCCTTGATGGCCTGCTCGCAGACAGAATCGCAATCAGCGGTAAATTCTTCGAAGGTATAGGTTTTCATTGCAAACGGTTCCCAGGAGGAAAAACGTCCTCGCAAGTTGATTTGGTTGCGGATGAGGGGTTTGGAAACAGGAAAAATACGGGGTTTCTGTTGCCAGGTACCCCGGGACCCCGTCACCGTCAGGCGGCGACAGCAAGCTCCATGTTGTCGTTGGCGCTTGTGAGCTTGGCCCGATAACGGTGGTACCATGCCGAACGGAAAATCGCCTTTTCAACGCCTGTCGATCCCATTTCGCCCCCGCAGAAAAAGTAGGGTTTGGTGGAGGCGCCGGCTTCGAAGCCGGGTCCAGAACATCTAGTGTGACAACCGTTTACCGTCATAGCCTGCCGAGGCAGGACTTGAAACGATGACGCATGTACCGCGCGTCATGACGATACATACAAAAACCATATGGGTTCGGAAAGGGAAAACGGCACCCCCTCGAAAAGGAAAGGGGGTGCCGGCTCTCTCTTGGAGACTTGCGTCGTCGGCCGCCATCCGCCCCCTGCGAATAGCCGATGTCGGCGTTCGAACCGGCACCAACCGCATCGCTCGTTTGTGCGGCGCACGTCGGGTACGGATGGAAAGGATACATCGCGTAGCGGACGCACGGCCTGCGTTGACTGCGAACGGGCGGTTCCGTTTGGCCGGACCGGGAAGGTCCGGCAATGCCGGGAGATAGAGTCGAAATGCGGCCTGTCAACAGAAGGAATGCAGGTTTCACCTATCACGGCTGCGATGAAGAAAAGAGTGGTAGGCCCACCAGGATTCGAACCTGGGATCAAGCCGTTATGAGCGGCTGGCTTTCGACCGCTAAGCTATGGGCCTAGAAATAATATGGGGGCGCCTCCGGAATTCAGATCGAAGATGAATGGTTTCACGCCGCGTCCAGGACAAACGAAGGGTTTCTCGCGCTGTTCGGCTTGAGATAATCGCGGACTTCGGTCAGAACCGAGCCAAGCAGGTTCAATCCCGGCCACTGATCCGGCTGCCGGGCCCGGGGATCGCTTGCCTTCACTCCGATGCCCCAGACCTTATCGTAGGGGCTGGCCTCGGCAAGAATCGCGCTGCCGGTGGAGCACAGAAGACCGGCGATCGCCGGGTTTTGTGGAATTCTGTGAATGTTGCCGAGAAGAACGATCCACTTGCGCTGTGCGACCCAGACCGGCTCGCTGAATCCTTTCACGGCGCGCCCCAGCTTCTTGGCGGATCGAGGATCCTGGGTCTCCATGATTTTCCCGGCGATTTCACCGTCGCCGAAAAGAAGGGCCTTGCCGAACATCATGGATTGCTCGGCGCTCGTGAAGGTGATCTCTTCGTCGATACCTATGCCGAGATGCTGGAGAGCCTGGACTGCGTCGCCGAAACCGGGGCGTTCGCAGAAATAGACGGCCGGAATGAAGAACGGTGAATAGTGCCACTGACTCAGCGCTCCGTACGGTCGCTCATTCTCGCGCCAGAAGAAGACAAAGCTGCTCATTCTAATCCTCGCGGCAGTCGGGTCGATGTGGGCTCGCCAGGAAAACGCCCACGTCGAAACCGTCGGGTTCTGTCCTGGATTTAGTGCCATTGACGTTCGGATGGATAAAATTTTATGCAATTTCGTGCGCAAAACTAACCGTTGAACGGTGATCCGCAACAACTTATAACCCTTCCAGAAAGGGCTACGGTCCTGATCCTGTACGAAGAACAAGAAAGCGACTGAAGATTGATCAAGATCGTGGCACTGCTCTCCGCCCTGCTGGTGCTCGTAGGGTCGGCCTGGGCCTATCTGCTGACCTTCGATGAAAAACGACCGGTGGCGAGAAGCGAGTCCTCGAGTGTCATCGTCGTCGCCAAGATGGATCCGCAAGACAGGCGGAGCGGCAAAGACGGAGGAATTCGGGTAGCCGGCAGCGGCGAGCGAGGCGGGTTCGATCGCGAAATCCTGATCACCCGCGCCGGAAGCTCAATGACGAGCGCCGCCCAGCGTCTGGGCCTGCGAAGCCTTGACGTGATCAGCCTGCCGCATCTCGGCATGGTCGTGCATCATTTCCGGGTTCCCGACGATCTCAACATCGCCTCGGTCATCAGGACGCTCCGCACGGGAGCTCCAGGAAGCATTGTCGCCGTGAATTCGACGTTCGCCGCGGCCGCGAGAACCGATGGGCGCCCGCGGACGGCCGGCGAAACCATGGGTTGGGACGCCGAGCCACGTCCCTGTCGGCTGGGTGCGCGGATCGGGATCATCGACACCCGGGTCAATACGACGCATTCGGCATTTCGCAATGCTCGGATCGAAGCCGTCGACTTCCGCCCTTATGGAACCGGCATTTCTTCTCCCGATCATGGCACGGCGATCGCCGCCATACTCGTCGGAAGCAGCGAATGGGGCGGGCTGCTTCCCAATGCGCGCCTGTTCGCCGCCAACATCTTCGGGAAGAACTTCATCGGACAGGACGTCGCGACCGCGGCCAGCCTTCTCAAGGCTCTCGAGTGGCTGGCAAGCCAGGATGTCGAGGTCGTCAACCTGAGCCTGACGGGAGAGGACAACAAGCTCGTCCGTGAAGCCTTTTCCCAAGCCCGCCGTCTGAATCTCCAGTTCGTGGCCGCCGTCGGGCAGGACGAGCCCTATTCCGTATATCCGGCTGCCTATTCCAATGTCATTGCGATCACGGCTTCCGATCCCCGAGGCACGATCCTGGCCGGCGCCAACAAGGGGCGTCACGTCGACTTCGCCGCTCCCGGCAAGAACCTGCGTACGGTTACCGGAATCATGTCAGGGACTTCCCTCTCCTCGGCGATTGTCACCGGGCTGCTGCCTCTCGTCACGGCAAGACAAGGAATGATGAACACGGAGGACATCCGTGACGAACTGAAAATGTATGCCGCCGATCTCGGGAATCCCGGACGGGATGAAACCTTCGGCTGGGGCATGCTGGCGGCGGGAGCCAAACTAAACGAACTCCGCGGCGCTGCGTGCGCCGCGGAGTAAGTAGCTCAAGCTGGATGACGGGGCCGGCCGGGGTTCAGAACTACCCGTTGGCCGCCTCGTCCAGCAGATTGTCTTCATCGGAAACGGTCTGTTGCGGAATTTCCCGCTCGAGCCGTTTGCCGAAATCGGTGAGCATGTTTGCGAGCCTGAAGGCAAAATCCTGGATGGTTTCCTGCTGCTTTTGATCCTCGATCTTGGCGGCGAGGAGTATCTTCGGATTGACGTCCAGGGGATCGAACGGATGCAGGCCGATGAAGTACCCGAGAAAGGGGCTTCCCTCGGGAACAAGTTTGGGCCAGCTTACATTGTAGATTTTCGACAGATCGAAAAGATGAGTGTAGTCGATCTGCGCCTGTCCTTTTTCCAGGCGGTCGAGGGTGCTGTGGCTTGCCGACCCGGAGATGCGCCCAGGCATGTCCTGCCAGATGCGACCGATCTGTCGGCAAGATGGTTTTGGAATGAGGTTTTCGCGAAATTGCCGCAGATGAGTTGCGTGCTGCTCGACATCGACGGCATCACGAGAATACTCCCTTTGGGCAAGGAGGTGGAAGTGGTTGGTGTTCCAATTCTTGTTCAATTGACGACGTCCTTGAGATATGTAAGTTTCTATGAGCCCTGGAACTTCGCTTCTGAAATTTCCCGGGTCGCTTCAAAACGCGATGCGGCCCGAGAAATTTTTGTGGGTTGTTTTTTGAGATCATAAGAACGTGGTCGACGAAAGCGTTCGGAGACTACTCTTCCGTATCTTCCATGGAACTTCGACTGTGATTACGGTCCGAATCGATAAAACGAATCTTCGCCGATACCGGAAGATGATCAGACCCCGCGTCCGGGCCGGATGCCAGACTTGAAAGAAATACGCCGCGTGCAAGGATATGGTCGATGGGAACGCCGAAGCCACGCAGGCCTGATGGCCACGTGGCTTCCGGCCAAAGGCTCTGTTCGAGACGGGATGCTGTGAGGAATGACTGGAATCTCGGCGACCATGGGGTGATGTTCATGTCGCCGAGAAGAACGACGGGTTCGGAGATTTTCGAGATCTCCGCCGCCACCGCCTGCAGATACTCGTTGCGGAACCGCACGGCACCCGGGCTGACGGGCGAGTGCGGATGCACCCCGACGATCGTAAGGTCACGGCCGTCGATCCTGACCTTCGCGACCAGGTAGGGGAGGTTGCGCCCGATGGGATCCGCGAAGCGCGATTCCACGATCTCGTGCCGACTCAAGAGAACCATGCCGGTTCCAGATGGCGAGAGAACATTTTTCGCGAGATGGGGATATGGCGCTTCGAGATCGCGCAGCTTTTCGCCCAGGCGCGGAGAGACTTCGGAAAGCAGGACGATACCGGCCTCTGCCGTTTCGAGGAATTCGATGATGCGATAGTGATCCGGGTTGTCGAACTGGGTGTTGAAGGAGATGACCGTAATCCCGCCGTCTTCGGCGGCGACGGTCTTGGACAGGCCGACAGGAATCGGCTGCAGGACGCTGACCAGGCACGCCGTGGCAAGAATGCAGGATGCCAGGGCACGTCGCCATGCCCAGGTCACAAGAAAGAGTCCGGACAGGAAGAGCGCGATCCCCGTGAGGTGCATGGGGAAATGAACCGTCAACTCGCCGAGCCAGGCATGTTCTGAGAGATGCGATAGCCCGTACGCACCGGCCGTCACGATCAAGATGGTTGTCGCCAGGATCTTGACCAGGCTGTTGTCGTCTTTCATGAAAACCCTCGTTCATGGGAATACGGCCGATAAGCCCAAAGCTTTTCGGTCATCCAAGGTGATTTGGGTTCGAAATCGCGAACCGAGCCTCCAAAATATCGAAAAAACATGGAAATACAGTTGTTTTACCGTAGCGCGGAAATATCTGCGTTTGAGGATCGTTTCCGCATGTCGCAGGAACGGTAAAATTCTTTCAAAAATCGAACGGATATCGCAATGTTGAAAATGGCACGGAAGTTTTTTCGCTCGGCCGGTGCCGCGGGTATGACCGAATACGGGATGGCCCTGGCTCTCGTCGGCGTCGTTTCCCTCGCCGCCGTCACCTCGACCGGCGATGAGGTGGAGCGCATTTTCGGAGATCTGGGAAATGACGTCGGGAATGTCCGTTCGTCCGCTTTCGCGGGATCCGGTGGTCCTGGATCGAACCCTGACCAACAGGGCTCGGAAGATGAAGAGTTCATTTTCCTGACCAATGTCTCGGACGCCGAGATTTCCACTCTGTTTTCGGAGACGCTCGTCGCTCCGGCATCCGCCGACGGCAAGACACTGGCCGTGACGGGTGATGCCAGCTGTGCGGCAAGCATCAACTTCGGTACCGATGTCGTTTCGGCCGTGCTCGCCGATGGCGACATCATCGAGATCAAGGCAACGTCGTCCGAAGCCTACGAGACCGAGGTGACCTGCAGCCTGTCAGCCGGCGCAGAGACCAAGTCCTGGACGATCAAGACCAAGGTCGACGACCTGCCCGACGCCATGAACTTCGTCGACGCGACGTCCGGACCGGGGCAGGCGGTAACGTCCAACGCAATCGTCCTTTCCGGGTTCACGGCCTCCCTGCCGGCGAGCCTCGGCAATGACGCCGAAGCGGTCCTTGTTATCAATGGTGCCGACAGCGGCAACTCGGCAACCGTACAGCCCGGCGATTCCCTTGCCATTCGCACAGTGGCTTCGTCCACCTTCGGCACTCAGAAAATTCCGTCTCTGACCGTCGGCGCCGGCTCGACCAGCTGGTCGGTTATGACGGGAGTGGATCCGAACACGGTAATGCTGCTTTCCTTCAACGGCGATGCCTCGGATCTCACCGGAAACTACGCACCATCATCCAACGGCGCTGCGATCAGCTACAATGCCGGAAAATTCGAGCAGTCGGTTCGTCTTCCGAGCATGACCTCGATCTCGATTCCGGATGATACCAAGTGGTCGAGCGGGGACAGGACCTTCGAGGGCTGGTTCAAGATCGCGCAGGTGACTGGCGGAAACGTCACGCTGTTTGGACAATCGGCGGCCTACGCCGATCGCAATTGGTTCTGCTACGTCTACGGCGACGCTTCCGTCGCCTGCGGTATCAACGGCAAGAACGAGTTCGTGACGCCCGCCGGCATGCTACCGATCGGCGGCACGACCTGGCGGCATCTCGCACTCACCATCAAGGCCGACGGCACGGCTCGACTCTACATCAATGGCCAGGTCCAGGGATACGGAAGCGGGACCAACTTCAACGATTCGCCGAACGAGTTCACCATCGGCAGCGGCGTTAGCGGCAACAACGGGGACATTCATGTCGATGATTTCCGCGTTTCCGACGTGATCCGCTACACCGGCAACTTCACGCCTCCGGCGGCTCCGCTGAACTGATCCCCGGAACGGCAAAGAAAGCCGGGCGGCCCTTTGCGGGGCCGCCCGGTTTCTTCATGTGTGAATGTCGACACGCAGGATAGCCGGCTTCATGCCTTCGAAATCGTAACGGTCCCGAAGGTCGTGACAGCGGTAGTCGTAAGGCGTCACCGGCACGAGCGTGAACGGATGCCAGCGCGAATTGATGAAATACTCGAAGATCTTGGCGAGCTTCTTCAGCCGGTAAAGGTCGTGATGATAGCCCCCGCTCGGCCAGTGCGTCGCGGGATCGAGATTGAGATTTCCATAGGATTCCCGCAGATACGCCTGAAGGTTCTCACGAAGGAAATCGTGGATGTCGGCTCGATCGGTCCCTGTGCTCGCTTCCGTCAGCCAGCCAGGGTAGATGACGCCACTTCCCGGCTCTCCCTTCGGCACATAGGAATACATCATCAGGTCGGCAATCACACAGCCGGCGGCGAATTCCTGGGCCCGCATCCAGTATTCCGGAGCACCCTTGTTCATCATCATGCGATCGTGACCGGTGAGGTCGTCGCCTCCCTCGATCAGGATGACGCGCCCATCCGAGGTGGTGATGTCGATGAGGCTGTCCCAGTTGTTTTCGTCCATGCGCTCACTGAAGCGCGATTGGTATTCGTCCTCGACGATGGCACGGATTTCATGCAGGTCCTCGGCGTCATCGGGAACGTCGATCAGGAAGGAATAGACTGCGTGACTCATTTCTCTGCCTCACGACCGTTCTTCGATAACCAAGATGAGGTGGTTCGGATGGGATTCCTTCGGATAGTCGATCCGATCGAATGCGGGATAGTCCGGCCCGTCCGCGGAAAAATCAGGATAGCTCGAGCTGAAGGGGACGATCTCGCAATGGGACAGGGTGTCGAACAGATCGACGAGTGCGGACCGGTAATCGCTCAGCAATTCGGCGCGGTAGTTCTCATCGTTTCCGCGAGGGATGAAGGGAATATCCCCGTACAGGACGGAGAGCACGGACGGGATGTTGCGCAACAAGGCTGCGCATTTTCCCCGGCAGTCGGCGCTTTCCGCTTCGCGAAGCCAGGGCAGTTCGGCCAGGGCCGGATCGATCCGCTTGAGTAGGAAGAAAAAGGAGGAAAGGACGCCGCCAGCAGCACAGGCGAGAGCCTTCTCCCAGGCTTCGGGGGACACTGGTTCGGCCTTTCCTTCCGTCGACTGCCCGGGATCGGAAAAGATGAACCTCATGCCGGCGGCCGTCGTGAATTCGACCGGAACGTACGTGCTGGAATCCATCGACGTTTCTAAACAGTCAGCTTCAAAAACGTCGAAGACTTCCTCCGCCAGTGCCTTCGGTTCGTCCGGTAGAGCTTCGAGTCCGTAAAGCATATGATATTGCAGAAGGGACATGCCTTGATCCTGTCGTCAGAATGAAGCGCGCATGCGGCGCAGGGAGGCGGCGTCGTCCATCTCGCCGTCGAGCCGGGTCAGGTGGCGGGCGTAGAATTCGTCATGCCATTTTTCCGCTACGTGGACGACTTCGTGGCGGGCAAGGGCAAGAAGCCTGTTGAGGTCGCGCCGGTCGGACAGCCGCCAGGCGACGCGTCCGCGGTCGTCGACCGGATTGAGCAGGAAGACATGACCGTTTTCGAACTTCCGGCATTCGGCGCCGGTTTCGCTCGAGCTGAAGATCCAGCCGACGGACCAGGACATCTCTTCGATCCCATCCAGTTCGAGCAGGGAGGTGACAGCCTCCGAACAGGCCGCCTGCCAGGCCATCAGAAGTCGGAAGACATTGTAGCCGGATCCGGCCTTGCGAGACCTGCCCTCGCGCTTGGCGAGAAATCCGGGAACATCCCAGTTCTCTGGACGGAAAAGAGGGATCGCCCGGCCGATCGCACGGTTCTCGGACTCGTCGACGATCTGCAGATCTGGAAGCAGGCGCTCGATGGCTTTGGCCGGCGTCCGCTCGACGGTTGGAGCGGGCTCAAAGGAAGCGCTCGCATATTCCCTGGGACGATCGTCGCTCAGGAACGATGAAGCCTCGGGAGCGAGCGCGATACGCGATGGCGCGCGGGTGAGGATCATGCCGTAGCCGCGCACGATTTCGGTGAGGTTGCGCTTGCGCGAGCGCGTGGCGCTGATCGAATCGACGGCGACTTCCTCGAGGAACTCGTCGAGCTTGCACGAGTAGGCGGAGCGCATCTCGTCACGGTTGGCGTTGAGGATCTTGCGGCTCGAGGCGCGGTCGATCTCGAGGATGAACTGGAAGGGCGCGCGGGTCATGCGGCGGTACATGAAGGTGCCGTCGATGCGCACGATCACGCATCCCTTGAAATTCCCGCTCTTGTTGACGTGCACGGCAATCAGCGACTTCTCGCCGTCCATGACGAGATCGCGGGTCTTGCGCCCGCGATAGAGCCATTCGGTGAAGGGTTCGCCGTTGACGATCACCCGCGAGGACATGTGGCTCAGGCGAAGATAGTCGTGCAGGGCGATGTCGAGAGTGCCGTAGGAAGCGTCCTCGTGATCGATGTCGATCTCGACCAGGACACCCTTGCGTTTCACATCGGTGCACGAGATCTCGTAGTGCGCTCCGTCGCCCTCGACGACGAGGCCGGAGGCGTGGATGGCATAGCGCCGCATGGCGAAACAGGTGAGGATCCGGGCCCGGCCGAAACCTCCGATGGTGTCGGCGTCCTCTTTGGTGGTGGCGCCGAGCCGGAAATAGACATTAACCAGGGTGGCATAGTCCATGCCGCAGCCGTCGTCATCGAAGCGGATGCGGGTGAAGCCGTCCTCGGGGGTCAGAGTAACAGTGATCGTCGAAGCGCCGGCGTCGGTCGAATTCTGGAACAGTTCGCGCCAGAACGCCTTTTCCCAGTTGCTGTAGAGTTGGTCGCGCTCCTTGCGGAAGAATTCCTTGGGGACGACGAGGTTTGGCATAAGCCCTCCAGGAAAATGACGGGTTTCGGGACGAAGACGCAATTCAGCGTTCGTGCCGAGACCCGGATCCGAAGATGGAGATCATTGGGACTGCGAAAGGGAGCGCCTGATGTCGGCACAGGCGAGAAAGGCGGCCGTCGTGGAAATGAGATCGACCAGGTCGTCGATCGAATCGGCCGGGCGCGAAACGAGCCTTTTGCCGTCGCCGCTGAATGCCACGCCGGGAAACGAACTCGCCATCGTGTCGGGATCGGCGGCATGCATGTCGGGCGAGAGCGGCCCCGTACTTTCGACCCGCCATTGCCGATTCCCGACCCGCGTCACGCGGATGTCGAGCAACGGCCCGCCTTCGATGCACATTTCCAGGCCTATCCGCAAGCCGCCGAGGGGAAGTGCATCGATCTGCGCCGTCCCGGCCGAGAAGTCGATCAGTTGCTGCTGCATCTCGGGGTAGGAATCGGGCAGCTTCAGGCTGGTTTGGGTCGCGGGCATTCCATCGTCTTTCTGAAAGATTTACCCCCGGGGCCGCGAGGGGGAATACACGGCCGCCGGGGGTGAACTGCCTTTCGGCGAAGCCTGCCAGTGGGAGGGGGAGGAGGAGAAGTCCAGCAGGCTCAAGATCGATATGGGTGCGTCACGGATGCCTGGATCAAAAAAAATCACATTTCACGAAAAATTTTTGCCTTTCCGGTAAACTTCTCGCCGCCGTCGGTAAAAATTGGCAGGGGTGCGGGGAATCGAACCCCGATGCGCGGTTTTGGAGACCGGTGCTTTACCATTAAGCTACACCCCTGCAGGCAATGAAAAATATTGTTCTGAATCGCAAAATTAAAACCTGACCACGGCTCCCCCAACAGGGGAGTCCCTAAACTTGTCTAATGGTCAAATCTCGACGCGAACGATTCGCAGAAAGGTAAAAATCTGGAACTACGGCAACGGGTATGTTGAGGTTTCCACTTCGCTGGTCGGCTTCCAGTCGGAAGACCGGCTGTCTCGTCAAAAAGTCGGAGACGGCGAAAGTGCTCCCTCGGAATCTGCGTCCGAAAACGCGGAACGAAACACCCGTCGCGCTCGCCAGATGATCCGCCGAAAACTGATGGGTAACGGCTTCGATCGTTTGCTCACCCTCACCACCCGCGCCTGTATTGACGAACCGGACCTTGCCTGGGCTCTCTGGGCTCGGTTCCTGCGCCTGCTTCGGGACCGTGCTGGGATCCGCTTCCCTTATGTCACCGTCCTTGAATGGCAGAACCGTGGCGCCGCCCATTTTCACGCTGCCCTGGCCGGCCCTCAGGATATCGGCCTCCTGCGTCGCTTCTGGCTGCAGGCTGTGGCTGACCTGGTGCCGGCCTCTCACCCGTCCCTCTGGCGCGAAGACGTCGGCTCTTTCGCACCGAACGATGGCTCCCTGAACATTGAGTATCGTTCTGACACCAACCCCGCCAAGATCGCCGGCTACCTCTCGAAATACCTGGCCAAGCAGGCTGACCTGGCGGAGAAGGGGGCTAAGCGCTACCGCTGTTCCCTGGGCCTCCGGGAGCCCGTGGAGACCCTGGAAGTCTCTCCGGACACCAACCCCGCCCAGGTGGTCGAAAACGCTCTCCTGGACGCCGGATCGACTGCCGCCACTATCCTGGTGGGGGACGAAGGCACCACCGCCTGGGGATGCAGCTGGGATCGCCGCGGAAACGTCGGAGGGCTTCGCGCGAACCCGGCCGGATCGGGGCCCCCTCCGGGGTGATGCCGCCCGGGGAAGAGCGGGGCCCCTCCCGACGCCGCGGAAGCCTCGGAAGGGACCCCCTAGGGTGGAACCGCGGGCCGCTACATCGGGATATGGCAACGGTCGCACGGATTGACATCTCCTGTTCTTGGCGCTCCCCTTGCTCGAGGGGCGGACTTTCCTTGATAATTAGGCAATAAAATGGATTTTCATTTTCCCCGATCCCCGCGGAATTCCGCCGCAAAACACCAATCCTCCCGGAAATGGCTGTATAGTGGTGTTTTGAAGTATTGTCTCGACAACGAAAGTAAATAAACGTTACGAGGCCGTAACGATCATTGACATTAGCAATATACGCCAAAACATTTTCAGGCGTGACGAGAATAAACCGGGTCACCCTGGAAAGTCACCCGGCCTATTCTCACGAAACGCAACGTAGGTTTTTTTAACTTGGAGCTGTGGAAGGTGCCAAGTTTTGTGATTTAGGAGGAGTTAGCTAACTGGTAAAGTTACGACTGTCAGAGTTGGGAAAACGGGCCATTTTTCTACTCCATTACCCAATTTACCCAATACCCTTTAACGGTAATATGGAGCCATTTTTCGATAATGACTCAATTTTTTACCCAATTTTTTCGGTCGTAAGTGATTGTTTTCGATAAAAGATGCGCGGTTTTGGAGACCGGTGCTTTACCATTAAGCTACACCCCTAAAAGAGAAGACCCGCCGTGCGAACACGGCGGGTCAACCCACGCGACAACAGTCCGCGTGCCGTCACCCGCCTGGCAAACGCCAGTACAGCAAAGAGGAGGCAAGATGGGTAGGGTGGCGGTACACGATACTATTCCCGATAGAGATGAAAGATGATCCGAGAATGATATAGGTCCGTTTTTGAAATCCGTCGCGGTTTTTTTGTCGAAACGGTAAAACGGATATTCGCGATTTACGCCTTTTCGCGTGCTTTTTCCACAGCCGAGAGGAACGTCATCCGGTCATGACCGGTCTCGATCGGCCAGGTCCAGCGAAGATACGTTGGCGCAAAATCGAATTTCCCGGCGGCATCACGTAGGATTTCGCTATCCCACGTACCGCGGGCATTGCCGGTCGAGACGGAAACCGACTTCGGAGCGAAATGCGGTACGTCCCTGTCGAGAACGGCTCTGGCGGCGCGCCAGGTCGAGCCGTGCAGAAAGACGCGTTTCCCATTGAGGAAGACGAGAGTGTCCGCGAAGGGCTGGCGGTTCCTGGCCGGAATGCCGGCGGGGATGTCGGCGATATAGCGAACCTCGATTTCGCCGTCGGTCAGGTTTTCCGACTTGCCGAAGAACGGGTCCCGGAAGATGGCGGCGAAAAGGGCCTTCACGAATTCCGGGTCGGCCAGTTCCGCGTCTTCTTCGCAAGGGACCGCCTTGACGGAAATGTATCCGGTGAGAAGAACATATTCGAGAAGCGTCTTCGCCGGCGCCGAGACATCGAGCCAACGCGGATCGACGAGAACCTCGCCGCTCGGCGGAATGATCCGCCTACCGCTTCTGGTGGCGGTCTCCGCGGACAGAGCCAACGGCTGTCCCCGCCACCGGCTGAGCCAGGCATCCCCATGCGGGTATTCGAAATCCCCGCCGCCGCGGGTTTCGGCGTGAAAAAGCATCGCCATGACGGCGGTCGAACTGGCGACATATCCGGCGTTGACGATCCCCGCCGTGGTCGGAACCTCCCCGAAAGCCCGCGGGTCGATATATTCACGCCGATCGAGATTGAGCCAGAGGCGCTTCTGCCCGTCGGCGATCTCGTTCTTGCTCATGTCGTGTGCGAACCCGCGCGGCGGACGATCGACAGCTTCCCTGTAATGACGGGTTATCCACTCCTCGGAGCCGACGAAATGCCCGTTCCCGTCCGGTTGCACGGGGCATCTCGCGTAGTATGTGTCCGACAGACTCTCTCTCTTGGCGAGTCGGACGGCTTGAGGCGCTTCGATCGCCGACTGAACGAATTCACCGATGTCGACGAGGCGCTGTCTGCGAAGGCTGACCTTCGGCAGGATACCCGGGCGCTTGCTTTCGCTTACGCTGTAGAGATCCCCGGTCGGGAATCGGTGGGGGCATCCCGGGAAATCGTCCGGTTCGCCGTAGTCGCCGTCGACCGAGATGGCGTGGCCGGCCCAGCGGCCGGTCGTCTCGCAGAAGGGAAGATCCCCGGGCCGGTTGTCCGGAGCCGCCGAAAGAAGTGCCGCCAGAGCGCCGGCGGCGCCATTGGGATCGTAGAGGATCTCTCGCGCCTTGATCCCGGTTTCATAAAAGCTCGTGCTGATCTTCTCCCCGATCGTCGGATTGAAGATGGCATAGTATTGTCCCATGAGTGCTCCTGATTTCTGCTCACGCGGCCTTCAGGGAAGGAAACAGGGTCTCGTCGGCATGGCCGAGCGGCAGGATCCCGTTCTCAAGCGATGCTGCGAAGTCGGCGAACCAGGCCCGAATCCGTTCGGCATGCGGGTCGGCGGGAAGCCCGTCGAGAGCAGCCTGAGCCTCCTTCAGCGTCGTCCAGGGAACCTCCTCTTCGGTGAGGATACGGTTCTGGATGATGTTCCACTCGAAGGCTTCCCGGGTTTCCTTCGGATAGGCTTCCGGGCCATGGAAATAGATCAGCCGTTTGGCGATCGCGGAGACGCGGTCATCTGCGAGATTGCGGGCGACGGAAAGGCAGCTGCTCCAGCGGCGGGCGTGATGGAAGTTTTCCATGTGTCCCTTGTCATCCCAGCTCGGGAATCCTTCGTAGATCCGCTCCTCGGCGTATTTGCCCTTGGGGAACGAATTTTGCCGGATGCGCATGGCCTCGGCCACGTTGATCGCGAAGTCCGGGTGTGCGGCGATCATCCGTCGCCGCTCGATAACGAGATCCTCGTCGATCTCCTCGGTCGGCGCCGGCGAACGGGGATCCTTGGGATCGAAGAACACCGGCTGGGCATTGAGCTTGATCTCGCGAAGGATCCGGAAGTCATCGGCCATGGCCTTGGCCATCGCCTCTGCGTCGAGATCGAGATAGGGCGTCGGGTCGCTGGAGAGATCGAAGGCGCAGATTTTCTTGGCGTTTTCGGGGTTCTCGGCAACCTTGACGACGCGATGGATTTCTGGAGCGCCGTAATGGGTCAGCAAACGCACCTCGCCGGCATCGAGCAGGCGGGTCGAGCGCTTGGGGTCGGCATTGTCGAGCATGAGATTCCAGATTTCCGGCGCCCGATCGCGAATGAGCTTCGCGATATGGATCGTTGCCCGGACGTCGCCGAGCGCATCATGGGCATCGTGTCCCTCGAAGCCGTTCAGCGGCGCGATCACCTCGAGCTTGTAGATGGGATTGCCGGTTTCCGGATGGGCGGGGATCTCGAGAATTCCAGGATGTGCGGCAACGGCCGCCCGGGCCATGGTCAGCACGTCGGCTCGCAGACTCCGGGCCGAGCTGGTGACATAAGGAGGAAGCAGGGTCTGCCAGAAGGTCTGGCGAAGGATCTCCTCATCGAACTGAAGGGTGTTGTAGCCGAGATAGATCGCGGGCGACCAGTTCGAAAGTTTCTCGTGAATCCGGCAGGCCATGTCGAAGTGGCTGAGCGGTTCGCGATCCATGGCATAGGGATCGACGCCCGTCACCATCAAGGCTTCGGGGCGCGGAACGATGTGAGGAAGGCGCCGGCAGCGGATATCGAAAGTCTCGATCTCATTGAAGGCTTCGTCCGTGAAGATGGCGGCGAATTGCAGGATCTGATCGTAGCGAACATCGGCGCCGGTCGTTTCGGTGTCATAGAAGACGTGGAACATGTTGGGTATCCTGTTGCCAGGGAATTGAGCTATTTCGCGAGCGACGGCTTGCCGGGGTGCTTTCTGGTTTTCAGGAAAGCATAGGCGCTGCGCATGATGTCGAGGAAATCGCCTGGCTGGGAGCGCTTGAAGGGCAGGGTTCGCGAGACGATTCGTCCCAATTCAGCATCGTCAAGGTTGCGCGTGCGTTCGGCGACATCCCTCAGCGTCCCGATCACATAGTCCGGCAGATTCGCTTCGGCGCGCAAGCAGAACACGGCGCTGCGGATGACCCTGAAGTTCCGCGATTCGATCAGGATGCGGGTCAAGGAGAGGCTTTCGGGATAGATCGAGCGATTGGTCCAGGCCAGAGCCGAGTAGGGGGCGCCGCCGCGCAAGGCGAGCGTCCAATCGACCAGGTAACACAGGCTCGCCAGGCGGTTGCCGGTGGACTGACCGCCCGAGAGGCGGCAGATCTCGTAGGCCAGCATCTCGGCATTGTGGTAGGGGAACCACCCTGTGAAGAGAGACGACGAATCCGGCGTTCCGGGAAGCGTCGATGCGTTGCGGATGAGATGGTTCATCTCAGGATTCCTCGGAAAATGGTTCGTGCTTCATGCCTTCGTGAAGGATCGACATCCGCTTGTGAGCGGTCATCGTGCCCAACGACAGGCTGATACGGACGCCAAGCGCCTCGGCGATCGCCGCCAGTTCGCTCAGGCTCGGCATATCGTCTGCCTGGAGGATCGAGCGGAGATGCGAGATCTCCAGGCCGGCGCGATCGGCGAGAATGGCTTCGTCGACATTCTCTTCGGCCATCACGCGGGAGATCTCGAGGGCGATCCGCCCGGCGAGATGCCGCCGGACGGCCTGGCGCTCTTCGTTTGTTATGACGCGATCGGTGGTCATGAATCCCCTCACGGGTGGAGGTTGAACTGGGAGAGCAGCGGAACGAGACGATCCTTGTTGCCGAAGACAAAACCGCAGGTGGTCTCGACGCGGAAGCAGGTACCCAGGGGCTCGCCCGGAATGGGATCGAGCGTGTGGTACGAAGGATCGATCAGGGCGATGAGCTCGGACGGAACCCTGTAGGGGTAGGTGTCGTCGACGACGAGATCGGCGAAATATCCAGCCCTGCTGGCCGTCTCGACGACGCCGCGCAGCATATCGAGGGACGGAACCTCGATGGCCAGCGTCACGCCGAAGCCGCGGTCGCCTTCCCAGGCGGAAAACTGTTCGCGGATGATGGCGGCTAGACTGCTTTTGGGATCTTGCGCGATCTTGGTTGCCATGCCGCCGGCGTGGGCGCCATGGGCGATCGCCTTGCCGCCGTTCATCGACGGCAGGTCGCCGCGCATCAGAACGTACAGAACGGTGTTTTCGGTCTCGCTCATGGCATCATTTCTCCTGATGAAGATTTGGGTCCAAAAAAAACGCCGGGCCCCGCTGATCGGAGGCCCGGCGCTTTTGAACATGATTCCCGGTGCTAATCCGGATCTTTGACGAATGAGGGAGGGTTTATTCCGTGGGTAACGCAGTAGTCGAGGATCGCCGCGGCAAAGACAACACGGAACCGACTGCCGACCTTCTGTCTGATGTTGAGCCGGTGATGCTCGACCGTCCTGACCGAAAGGTCGAGTTCGTTCGCGATTTCCTTGCTCGCCATGCCGACCGACATGCGCACCAGGATTTCCTGCTCGCGCTCGGTGAGTTGAGCCAGGATCTCGCGGCTTTGCCGCAGTTTAACCTGCTCCTTCCGATGATCGAGGTCGTCCTGGAATGCCTTCTGGATGCTGCCGATAAGAGCCTGGGTGCGGAACGGCTTGGCCAGGAAGTCCATGGCGCCGCCCTTCATCGCTTCGACCACGGTCCAGATATCGGCGTAGCCGGAGATGAATATGATCGGCAGGGCAATCCCGATCTCGCGGAAATGACGTTGCGCGGTAAGCCCGTCGATTTCCGGAAGGCGGACATCGAGAACGATGCAGCCGGCCAGAGAGGGGGTCGCGAGAGCCAGGAATTCCCGTACGCTCGCGAAGGTTTCGGTATGGATATTGACGGTTTTCGTGATTTCCTCGAATTCACGGCGAATCGCTTGATCATCGTCGATGACATAGGCGATCGGTGTTCGATCCGGCATGTCCCCTCCCAGGGCGGGGAGTGGGAAAAGACATTCCCCGGCCAGCCGCGAACCAGCCGGGGAATACCCCCCTTCCCCTCTCCCAGATACAGGTTTAAGAAAAATCCCTATACAAATAAAGGGAATAGTGCCCGTTTAATGAAACAATCAGAAATGAAGTTCAGCGAACGGTCGCGTCGGTGCGTCTGGTCTGGCGGATTTCGGTAGGCTCCGTGCCAGAGAGGCTGGAAAGCAGGGTCTCCCGCCCGGCGGTATAGCGGGAAGCGCGCCACGTATCCTTGATGTCCTCGAGCGTGCGGCCGATTTCCGGGCCGGGACGCAGGCCGGCGGCAATCAAATCGCGACCCTTCACGGGCATTTCGGGAACCTTCCATTTTTCGATCCGCTTGGCCTCGCCGGTGCGCCGGAAGCTGCGCAGAAGCTCGGCGACGCCGGTATTCGGGGCCCCGTTGACGCACAGATCCTCGAACCTTTCGTAGGGGCTCTTGTGAAGTGGCCTGTTGGCGACGAGAAAGACGCCAAGATCGCGTTCCCGCGAGCTCATTTTCCAGGAAGCCGCCAGAGCCAACATGTTGTCGGATGTTTCGCAAAGCGTGGAGAGAACCGTGACCGGCTCGTCGGTGCAGCGCGAAATGCGGACCGCCTCCCGCCAGTTGGTAACGCCGTTTCCGGACACCGGCAGGCCGATCTCCTGGGCGACCCCGGTTTCCGCCATCACGACGAGTTCGCTGGCGACGTTCATGCCCATCAGAATCTTCGATGTTTCCATCCAGATCCGCTCGCCCGAGATTCGTTTCAACCCACCGGCGTTCGCGCGGATCGCCTGAACCGTGGGCTGGCTGTAGAAGTGAGGCTTCCCGAACCTGCCGTGGAAGCGGAAGAAGCGCAGGATCCGGAGATAGTCCTCCTGGATCCGCTGGGCGGCATCGCCGACGAAGCGCACGGTACCGGATTTGAGATCCTCGACGCCGCCGAAATAATCGTAGAGATCGCCGGACAGCGTGGCCGACATGGCATTGAACGTCAGGTCGCGGCGCTCGGCGTCGACCTTCCAAGAATCCTCTCCGTCACGCCCCATGTTCTTCAGGGTCTCGGGATTGAGAAAGGCGACCTCGGCATGCCGCCCGTCCGTGCCGGTATCGGCGCGCAGGGTGGTGATCTCGAAGGGGCTTCTGTCAACGACCGCGGTGATCGTGCCGTGCTGGAGCCCGGTCGGGATGGTCCGGATACCGGCGCCGTCGAGCAGTTCGATCATGGTCTCGGGAGAGGCGTTCGAGGCGAAATCGACATCCTTCGGCGGGTTCCCGAGCAGGCTGTCGCGCACCGCGCCGCCGACGATCCGCAGGTCGAAACCGGCACCTCGGACGACTTCGTCAAGCCTGGAGGATTCCGGCGTGACCAGGGAACGAAAGGCTTCTGTTTCGATGCGTATCATCGAAGGGGAAACTCCCTGTGTGAGATGGACGGTTTGCGGGTCGGGAAGAGCCGGCTTTCAAGGAAAGAGATGGCTCTCATCCGGAGCCTTGTCATTCAGGCTCGACAACGGCGTCCGGCGCAAAAGTTAGGTCGGCCCGCCCCATGATCTCCGGCCAGAGCATGGAAACGATCTCTTTCACGGAAAGGCTGAGATAGGTATAGGGCAGGGCGGCGACTTCGAAGAAATTGTCGTCGACGCGAATTCCGATGGCGCCATCGGGAAAGGAATCGTTCGTTCCCGGTAGCACGATCTCCTTGTTGAAGTCATGGAAAGGAAGCCGGTGACTGGGCACGGCCCAATAGGGATCGTCAAGACTGATGTCTGAAAATCGGGGTTCGTTGGTCATGTCGATCCTGTCAGGCGGCCATTGGCGGCGCCGGTTCGAAGGGAATGACGGTGATCCAGGGCATGAAATGGGCGCGGACGAGATCACGCTCGTTCTGGGTTCTGAAGCCCATGTACCAGCCGTTCGCCGCATCCCCGTCCTTCCAGTGCGTGACGAAGGAATTTCCGTGTGTCACGTATTCCTGGCCCATGCAGTTCTCATGGACGGCGGGATATTTGGGAAGAAAGACGTCGGCCCATTCCCGGAAGTCCTGCCACGGGAAATCCGGTCTGATGACCAGGAACCAGGGATATTTCTGCCCGGTCAGCGATCGCAGATGGGCGTTCTCGTTCATGGACTGCGCCATCTGCTCGCGCAACATGGCGTCACTTTCGGCAAAGCCGCCGAGCTTCTGGATCAGGAGGGTCCGGATGGATTCGAGCATTTCAAGATTCCGTTGTGTCCGTCTCAGGAGGTTTCGAGAAGGGCATGGACGCCGTCGCCTCGGCAACTGAACCCATCGGCCCAGGCCTGTTTGCCCTTCACAAAAAGCCAGCCTTTAGGCAGATCCGACAGGCGAATGGCCAGCCAGAGCAGGAAGAGAGAGCGCGGGCCGATGTACTCGGCCCAGGAACTTTCGGTTCGCGTTTCCGGGTAATAGATGCTCACGTGGCGAACGAGCCCCAGAAGCTCCACTGTTTCGGTGCGAACCGGCTCGGGATGCTTTCCGGCACCCGGGCAATAACCCCAATATTCACCGAGGAATTCACTTCCGAAGAAGGAAGGCTCCTGTTCGCCGACGATGTCGTCGCATTGCTTGCAGATGATTGGGATGGTCACGATCGAATCCTAATTTCCATTCGGCGCCAGGGACCAGACGACGGTCAGGGCTGCGCCATAAACCACGAGAGCGATTCCTGTAGGAAGAACGGGATCTGGCTTGATCTGATAAACCAGAGGCCAGGCCAAGGTCGCGACGACCCAGGGAATCCACCAGATCATTTATATTTCCTTCTTGTTCCTGCTCGAGAAATTTTCGCTTCGCGGTTTATGCCGGAAGGTGATCAGGCGGCCGCGGCGACGCTGAGCGTTTCGCGCACCATTCGCGGTACATGTTTCCAGCCGAAAGCGCGATGTACATCCTCGCGTCCGCGGTTGTGAGGCTGATCGAACAGGATGCCGAGAATCCCGCGATCCCGGGCCTCGTTGACATAACGGGGAGTGTCGTCGATCAGAACCTTGACGTTTTCCTTGACGAGCACGCCGGCCTTGCTTTCGCGCAAGGGAACGATATGGACGTGATCGAGGCCGAAGGGCTCCAGGTTGCGGCAGCGCAGTTCGGTCGTAACCGGTTTCCGGCCGGCCGAGCTGACGGCGATCAATCGGAATTCGTTCCCGGCGATCCAGCGCAGGGCGCGCACGCCCTCCAGCGCTCCTTCGATGAGAGGCAGATGAGCGAACTCGGGAGACTCATTGAATTCCTGCGTGCATTCGAGAACGCTTTCGAGTGTCTGCCCGATGAAGTGCTGATGGAAGGTCGCCCACGGAACTTCCTCGGCGGGGCAATCGATCTCATAGCCTCGGCCGAGCATCCAGGAAATGAACGGCTGCAGCCATTCGACGAGAACCTGGTCGACGTCGAGAGCAATGGCGGGTCGGGTATCGGCGGTCGAGGCGTCGGTCATGACGTCTTTCCTGTCATTCTGCTTTTGAAGATTTGGGAGCGTTGAAACGGGCTGGGACAAAAAAGTTCCGCAAGAGCCGTCGCCGTAAAGCGGCGCGCAGCGGAACGGTTCGCACCGTATTTTGAGAACGAATAACGGACGTTGCTTGTGTTTTTTTCATCCGTTCCCTGGGAAATACCGTTCGGTGGTCAAACAAAAACCGCGGGACCTGGGGCCCCGCGGTTCTTTTGTCCGTTTTCCCCGAAGAGAAAAATCACGCGATCGGAATTGCGACCCTGATCTGATGGCTCTTGAAATTGAAAACCACGTCCGTGCTTTCCGCGAAGCCGCCGATCGCGCCGAGGGCGGAGAGGATCGCATCGCTCTCGGCCTGCTTGAGAGCCGTTCCCTTGCGTGCGGTCTCCGCCATCTGCCAGAAGGTTTCGTCGGGGCACTCGGAGCCGATGAAGGCCTGGGAGTGAATCCGCAGGAAGGCGGCGATCCGATGCGACTGGGTAAGCGCCTCGACGAGCACGGAACCGGGCATGTCATGGAGCGAGGTCAGGTTGTCGATGGCCGTCTGTCCGCAAGCCATGAGTCCCACATGACGAACCAGAGCGGTGTCGATTTCGCAGGGATCCGCCCCGCCGGCGACCGTGAGAACGANNCAGGCGGCCATCGTCGGCGAAATTAACGAGAAGGCGGGCGTAGATATCGCTTTCGATAATCGTGATCTGTGAGATGCGGGGCGTCTCGCCGACGCTTTCGACAAGCGGCGCGTCCTGAAAGGCGCAATTCCGAAGGACGCCGAGAAGATAAGCGGCAATGGCGGACTGGTGATTTCCGCATTCGTAGAATTTCACCAGGGCCTCGGGATGGAATATGACGCGAGAGGAAAGGGAGCGGGGTTCGGTCATATGCTGTTTTCCTTGCTCAAGCAGGGGCCGGAAGGGCGTAGACGCCGCGTTCGACCGGCTGAAGATAGGCGCGGACGATTTGGCGGATCTTTTCCTTCCACCAGCGGGTCGTCGTCGGCCGGCGCGGCGCCATGGCTGCGTAGATTTCCCGAAGGCTGGCGCGGCCGCCCAGATCGTGAAGAGCGCGCGCAACGGCCTCGCGCCAGATGGAGCCGTCCGTGTCGAGAGCCTGCCGGTAGGGTTCAGGCATGGATGCGATGTCCATGGCCTCACGATAGAGGGCGAAACCGGTCAGGACTTTCCGGCGGTCTTTCGAGAAGATCGCAAACACCAGGGGTTTCGACAGCCCAGGGAAAAGGGTTCTCGGAAGCATCTCCTGGAACAACGACCAGGATTCCGAGTAGCGGACGACCCGGGACGGCGTCTGGAAGGTGTAGGCGGGCAGGATGAATCCGACCCTGCCCTCGTCGGGCAATAGGCGGCGGGCACGATCGAGAAAGCCGTCGATGATCCGCAACTCGAAGGGAGGATTGCCGAGGATGCAGGTCGGCCGAAGATCGAGAGGCAGGGTTCTGAAGTCGCCGTCGATGATACGGCGCCGCGTACGCTTGCGAGCAATCTCGGCAACGGAAGGATCGATCTCGACGCCGATCGCCGGAACATGGTCCGGAATCGCGGCGAGGAAGGCTCCCGTCCCGCAGGAAGGCTCGAGAACCAGGTCGCCAGCGTCGAGATCCGGGAAATGGCGCTCGACCAGGGATTCGGCCGCCCAGAACGGCGTGAAGAACTGGCCGAGATCCTCCCGCTGGGACGAGAAGAAATCATGCTGGTGCATGGCTTCCTGACACTCCATGGTGAATACGGGAACGATATGGGTTCGTGGGCGCTACGGAGATCAGTAGACCAGCACGCGGCCGAACGGCTGCGGGGACATTATGCCGCCGGACCGGCCGTTCAGGATACCGAGAAGCTTTTCACGATCGTTGCATCGTGCCGGGATTGAGAAGATCGTCACCGCGGCTTTCGGGAAGATCGTCGGCGGCGTCTCGACGATTTCGCAGGCCATTCCCTCGACGTCGAGAACGGTGCCCGGCATGGGAGGAATCGGCTCCACACCGGTCTGGAAATCAGGAAGAAGATCGGGGATGGACTTGTGGGTTCCTTCCCAGACGCGGACCAGGCGGAACGAATTCAGCATGGCCTCGAGTGAGGTGTCGTCGTCATCGCTGGCAAGATCCAGGGCGACTTCCTCGGCGCCGAATTGCGCGGCGAACTGGGCGTCGGGAGCGCAGGTCGTGATCATGACGTCGTCCCAGTTGTCGGTCACGACGTGAACGGTGAAGGCTTTCGTCTTTCCCATATCCAAATACTCTTTTCTCGAGTGCGATTAATCTATGAAAAGCGGGAGCGGGGTTTCCGGTAACGAAAAACCCCGCTCCGTGTTTTTCTCGAGCAAATTTGCCCAAAAAAAACCTGAATCCGTATTGGCTCAACATAGAGAACTTCTATATGCGGAAACGACATTATCGGGTTGCAACCGCGGCACAAACGGTGGCGCGGACGAAGACTTGAACAAAAACCAGAAATAATCAGGGTGGCTATGAAATGTTGAAAAAGGTCAGAAGGTTGCTTCGGTCGCGACGAGGAGCTTCCGGAGTCGAATACGGGATGATGGTCGCGCTGGTGGCTGTCATTTCCTTGTCGGCGGTTGAAATTACCGGCGGCGAGGTGTTCAAAATTTTCGATTCGTCAACGACTCCGATCGCCGCGATCAATGAGGCTGCTAGAGGAATTGATCTGGGAGGAGGGCGATCGGAAGAGGATGAAAATCATTTTTTGTCTTTCGTGAATAAGTCAGATGTCGACCCCGGCAGTGAGTATTTCTCGAATATAGTGATCGCGCCCAATGACGTAATGGTGGGTGTGGCGGGCAACGCCACCTGCGCGCTCGTCGTCAATGGTTCCAATATGGGAATGTCGGCCGCTCTCTTCGCTGGCGATCAATTATCGGTCAAGGCAACTTCATCTTCCGTTTCGTTGGAAACTGTTTCCTGTGAGGTCACGACGAGCAGCGATTCCGGTTCCTGGAAGCTGATTACGGCGGTCGCCGACACGACACCTGATCCTTTCGCGATCGCCGATGTGGAAAATGCCGACCCCAACAGTTCCGGCATCATGTCCGAAACCTTCTCGGTAAGTGGTTTTACGGGCGAACTTGAGATGACGGCAAGTGGCGGTATCGCCCCGATGATTTTCGTCAACGGTGTCGGATATGCCAATTCCGCCCTTATCCAAGCGGGTGACGAGATATTCATCGTCACGGGCACTCCCGAAACCTACAACACTCCGACCGATGTCGTGGTCTCCCTCGGCGGGGTTGAGGAAACCTGGACGGTAACGACACGGCCGGCATTCGTTCAAACCTTCGGATTCACTGGAGATTTCCAGACCTTCACGGTGCCGGACGGAATCTCCAAGCTGACCGTCAAGTCCTGGGGAGCAGGCGGCGGTGGCGGAAGATCACCAACCACTATAGGTGGCGGCGGCGGTTTCGCACAGGCGGATATCATTGTCAGCGACGGCGAAGAACTCACCGTCGCGGTCGGTGGCGGAGGCAAGAGCAACGGCACCGGCGGTTTTATGGGCGGCGGTATCGGCTATAACGCCTCGGGTGGAGGTGGTGGCTATTCGGGTGTCTTCGGATCCTCCATCTTGATCAACCAATCGAATGCGCTGATCATCGCCGGCGGCGGTGGTGGCGGCGGCGACGATGCCGGAGGTTCGGGTGGCGCTCAAGCGGGCGGCGGCGGAGGTGGCCTTCTCGGCGGAAATGCCGGGCCGAACCAGGCCGGCCATGGAGGAAGCCAAACCGAAGGTGGCCTTGCGAGCACGAGCGGAACTCCGGGTCAAGCTCTTCAGGGTGGCAACGGAGGTTTCGGACAAACCTATGGTGGCGCCGGTGGTGGTGGCGGCTATTTCGGCGGCGGCGGCGGCGGAACCGACACCGTCCGCGGTGGTGCGGCTGGTGGTGGATCCGGATATGTGACCGGCAGCAACTCACTAACTGAAGCCGGCCAGGGTTATCAGGACGCGGCTCCTGGCACGGCCGCCAATACCGGTGATGATAACTATGTCCCAGGTATTGGAGTCGGCGTTGGCGGAGGGTTCAATGGCGGCGACGGCTTGGTCGTCATCATCTACTAGGCAACTCTGCCGTCGAATAAAAAGTGGGGCGGCGCTTCTGCGCCGCCCCATCCCTATTTTACGTGCGCTCCAGCCTTCAAGCAGAAAAGGCGGTTTCGAACCCGGGCCTGCCGTCAAACCTGAGAGCGGCGCCGCGCAGGTACTCGAGCGAGCGCTCGGAGCCGATCCAATCGCGTCCCAGGCTTTCGGCGACATCGCCGACGGTTCCCGACCCAAAGAAGGGATCGTAGACGAGATCTCCCGGTTCCGTGGTAAGCCGCACGGCGAAGTCTGCCATTTCCCGCGGCATGATGGCCGGGTGGGGCGGCAGGCCGGCCTCGCGCATCCGCTTACGAAGCCTGCGCACCTGCTTGTCCTGTCCGGTGCATCGGATGACGCTGCCGGGAATGGCGCCGCCGTTGTCGGTGGCGAACGATCCCTTGCCGATATCGTGTCCCGACGGATTGGTGTACCCACCGCCTTCATGATTGCCGATCCAATATTTTTCGGTCGTCTTCCCATAGGGCTTGAGCAGGCCCCAGTTCGAGGCCTTGGGGTCGAGGGATTTGGAGAACCAGAGAATCGGATCGACGGTCGGTTTGACACGCACGCGGCGGATCGCGACCCAGGGACGCGGCGCCGGCAGGCGGGTCGGATGCTCGGCGTAGAGACGTTGGGCGAGGTTGAGGCCGACATTATCGAGCATGCGGATGACAAAGCGTTCGATATAAGCCGACAGGGTCGGCGAGCCGCGATACCAGACATCGCCGAGATGGACGATAAGCGAACCGCTCTCGGTCAGAAGATCTTTCCACGCAAACCCCAGGTCGGTGATCCAATCCAACCAGGCGGCGGGTTCCATGGTGCCATATCCGCGTTTGTCGGTGACGTGCGGAAACATCGGGCTGGTCATGATCAGGTCGACCGATCCGGGGGCGATGAGGGCCGCCGCGTCCTCGGCGTTAGCCCACAGGCAGGTTCCGGAATCGGTCATGAAGACGGTGACCACGATTCCCCGCCGCACATCCTTGAGAAGATTACGGCCGTCGTCGGTCATTTCCCAGATGCCGCGGCGGGCATCCGAAAGCAGTCCCTTCTCGACCGCCGTCTGGCGTGCCCAGCGAACGTGCCGCTCCCAGAGATTGGCGCTCTGGCCGTCGGAAAACCGTGCCTTCTCGTCACGGATGTCCTCATCGATTCCTGCCTTCTCGGCGACGGAATCATAGACATCGGCGGGCCTGGCGGCTCCGCCTTGTTCGGAAAGGGCTTCCAGGAGAGGCAGCAGAAGCTGCTTATGGGTGGGCACCCGACGACCGCCAGCGGCAAAGGAGGCGCGCTCCTGGAGGCGCATCCGGCGGCCTTCGGCCTTGCGCCGGGCGCGTGCTTTCCTGGCGACCTTGGAATTCGAAAGATCGTTCATCGACGTCCTTGAGGGTTGGGGGTGTCTAAATCAGGAGGGGCGTGTGTGCGAAGCGAATCAGATCTGCCCTTCCCGAAAGGTTTTATTCATGGCCTCGAACAGGCCTTCCTCGGCGAGAACCCTGGGTTCGCCAGGACGGTAATCATCGAGTGCCTTCAGGTAATTCTCGATACAGGCAGCACGATCGGAATCGGTCTTGGCCCAGGTGTCGTCTGCTCCGGCTTCGCGAGCCATCTCGAGCAAGCGATCTGGAATGGTAGCGCCGGCAGCCATGCAAACGGTCGCGAGAACCTGGACGTAAATGGTGGCGTAGCAATCCTGCTCGCGCTTTTCAGCCTCGGCGACCAGTGCCGGCATGCCTTTCTCGAGGGCTTGGCGGGTGCCGGAACGGAAATCCTCCTTCCAGCGGCCGATCGGATAGAGATTTTCGATACCGATGATGTCCGAAATCGTCCCGAGCTCGTCGAGCGGCTCGTCGCCGCCAAGAATGGTTTCTGACCACCAGCCCATGAATAAACCTCCTTTTCCTCGATATCTCTCCGGGATCATTCGCTGCCGGAAACGAAAAGCGTCTCGACGATCCTGGGTTCGCCCGCGATATCGTCGCGCAGCAAGGCGCGGCGACTTTCGATCCTGGCGGCGGTGTCGCCGTCGTCATCCCAGTTGTTGTCGATATCCGTCCAGTCCCACTCGTAGCGCTCTCGATCATGGGTCTCGAAACCGGCCATGATCTTCTCCCTGGCCTCATCGGCGGATGCCGCCATGGCGATGACGTGCCCCGGCGCGTAATTCTTCAGGTAATCGGAGTGCCAGACATAGATCTGCTGCATGCTTCTTTCCCTTTGTCAGGCCGCGGCCGCGCGGGCCAGGATGGTCGGCGCCATTTCGACGACCTCCTGCCAGCGCTCGGCCCGGCAGGGATCCTCGATGTGCCTGTTCTTCGGATCGAAAAGGATCGCCGGGATGTCCGCCTCGCGAGCCTCGCAGATGTTGCGCGGCGTATCGTCGACCAGCAGGCGGACGTTCTCACGCAGCAGAATCTCGCGCTTCGAGACGCGCAGGGGCAGGGTGAAGATCTCGTCGAACCCGAAGGGCTCGATGTTCCGTCGCCGCATCCGGATTGTTTCGGTATCTTCGCCCGTCAAGGTCACGGCGATGATCCGATGGCTTCCTGCGAAAGCCCCGCGCAAAGCGGCCATTCCGGCGCTGGCACCGGGCACCCTGGTGATCTTCCCGTAGTCCTCGGAAACATGGAATTTGTTGATTTGTTCGAAGACGATATCCGGGTTCATCCCGACGAAGGATGCCGAGATGTTGTGGTTGATCACTTCCTCGATCGGCATCGTGTTCTTATAGCCCTGCTTGATGAGCCAACTGCAGAAGCAGTCGAGCCATTGCAGAAGAACCTCATCGACGTCGATCGCGATGGCGGGACGGGGCATTGTTATTATCCTTTTCTCAGGCGGCGGCTTTGTGCGAGTTCAGGAATTCCTCGCGGGCGACGATGTTTTCCGGTTTCGGGCCAAAGCCGAAATGGGTAACCGGCTTGATCGGGTCCGTGACGGCGAGCAGGCCGTCGAGGGCCCGGTCGTCCTGCAGGTAGTTCACGAAATTCAGCAGCACGAAGTCGGGTCGAAGAGCCGATACCGCCTGCGCGTACTGTCTCGTCGAGAAAGTCGCCACCCGGCGGACCCGTCCGGTGACCGTCGTGATTTCGGGCTCGACGCCCAAGGATTCCCAACTCATCTCACGCGAATCCGGCCAGAAAGGCCCGGACGCTCCAATCGTCATGCCGTCGCTCACGAGGTTCCCGACGCGGATCGGGAACGTTCGGATGCACATCAGGCTTCGGCCGAGATAGGCAGGATGAATCTGACAGTCGGCGAGCGCGGAAGATATCGATATCTCGCGCGAGGTCACGTAGGGATAGGCGAGCCCGGAATTGATCCCGAGGCCGTAGCCTTGAGGAACCTCGATCAGAGCGGAAAGGCCGCGATCCATCAGGTCGTGAAGGTCGATGGCCCGGCAGAACGGACGCAGCGCTGCATGATCGCCGGCAAGCCTGGCTTCCCGCAAGACCTTGCGCGCAAGAGCCGCGCCGCCGCCCTTCTGTGTCGAGGCAAGCCCCGTCGTCGCCGCGTCTGTCCGCTTTTCCGCCTCGATGTCGCAATCCTCGACGACCGCGGCGCGAGGATGGATGAAGACCGTCGTCGGATCGATGTCGAGGCGTTCGATCTCGTCGAGCAGGGTCTTCGGAGCCACGATCGATCCGGCCGCGAGATATTTCATCGATCGCGGGGAGAGAATCCCAGCCGCCGAGAAATGATGTGCGATACTCCGCCTCCCGTCCGGATCGTAGAAGGTATGGCCGGCGTTGGGCGAACAGTTGGTTACGCAGATGTCGAAATGCTCGGTCAAGCCGGCATAGGAGGCCGCCAGGCCCTTCCCGCAGGACCCGAACTGACCGTCGATGATAATCGAGGCCTTGCCCGGAACGGACAGGCCGATCGGAAGCATGCGGGTATTGGGCGGGCTCTTCAGCATTCGCGAAAATCCGTGACTCGTGTTTCAGGAACGATATGGGTCCGGCTGGACCCGGAGGATCACGGCGCGGGCGGGAACACGCGCCGGGGATGGGGGGACCCGAGATGGTTTCGGCAGAACTCCTCGTCGAGGGTGCCGAACTTCCGGTCCCAGGCCTCGCAGGCGAGCCTCAGGGCATAATTGCGATCGCGGATCGTTTCGGCGTGACGCAGCTCGAGGATGAACCTTGTCTCGCTCGCCAGGACGGCCTTGTCGATTGTCTGGTGGTTCGGCCCCTCGAACAGGGAAATATTGAAGAATCCTGCCGAGGCGACGTGCCGGGCGATGGTGAAATCCGCGATGAACATGATATAGAAGCCGCGCGGATGGCCCTCGCAGGAAGCCAGCGGAACGGCCCCGATGCGCTCGAGTTGCAACACGAAATAGTTCACGCCCTGCTCGATCTCGGTGGAAGAAAAGGTCGGAACGCCGACACGCTTCAGATGAAGCTTGCGGAACCTGTCCCAGGACGTGTCGAGGTTGCTGGCCATGTTCGATCGTTCTCCTGCCTTGTTCCTGCGAATACCGTATCGCAATCACCCCGGGATATGCGCCATACGGTATTCGCAATTGTAAATCTCGAATATCGTGAAATTCCAGGGTCGAATCGGTTCGATCCGGAAACGCGAACCAATATATCCCCCAGAGAGTTGGAGGATACGTAGATGATTTCCGTGAGAATCGACAATCTGAAACATTTCCTGGTGACCTGCCTGCTCAGCGTCATGGCCGTGACCCTCGCCGTGAACGAGGTCGTCAAGGCCGAGGCCGGGCAGTCCGATTCGGCGCGCGCCAAGGCATTCGTCGACGGCTTCGTCAACGAGGCCATTGCGACGCTCGCTGACGAGTCCGTGGATCAGGCCAGCAGGGTTCAGCGATTCAGGTCCATGGCCGAATGGTATTTCGATTCCGAGGTTATGGGGCGTTTGGCGGCCGGCAGGATGTGGGCAGCCGCTGGCGATGCTTCGAAGATCAGGTATCTTAAGGCTTTCAACGAGTTCAACATCATCACATGGGAGCGGCGGCTTCGCAGCTATGCCGGCGAGAAGGTCATTATCGACCGGGCCGTGGTCAACGATGACGGAACCATCATGATCCACAGCAACGTCCGGATGAAGGAAGGCGAAAAGATTGCCATTACCTGGCGCCTCGCGCAGAAGCAGCGGCGGTTCACGATCGTCGACATATATGTCGCGAACATGAGCATGATCATTACCATGCGACAGGATTTCTCCTCGCTGGCCCGTCAGGAAGGAAACCGTCTTCAGGGGCTGACCGAAGCTCTCGAGAAAAAGGTCGCCGAATTGAACGCCGAGAAAACCAACTGAGGAAAAACGAGCCAGCCTGCGCCGCGCCACTATATCCCCGACCGGAATGGAAATTCCTGCGATGGAAAAGGCGGCCGCGGGGGGCGAATGTCGGGCAGGACGCGTCGAAAAAGCGAGATCGCGCGCAATCGGTCGTGGAAGCGACTATTGAAGGTGACGCGAAGGGTTCCGGATGAAGGCGGAGACGTCATCGTGATCGATCCTCCGGAAAGAACCGGCAACGCCGCGCGCAAGGCTCGGCAGCGGAAGGCAAGAAAAAACGAGGGGCGCTGAATCAGCGCCCCTCGTTCCTGTATTGGTGCCGGCGATATTTCTTCCAGGACCGGGTCTGACCACGGTAGAAATCGTCCCAGTAGTTCGGCAGGTCGCGCCGCCGCCCCTTGAGGCGGATGCCCATTTCCCGGGCTTCCTCGAAGCCGTGATCGCGCCAGCGGACCTCCTGGGTCGTCCTCATCCGGCGAAGGCAGTGGCGCATCCGGCAGCCGGGCTTGCCGGTTCCCGGTGTTGGTGCCGTGCGGTGGGTCGCCGCGAGAGCCTGCAGACGAAGCTTCCGGGCGGTGCCGAGAAGCGGCCGGGCATCGACTTCATTCCCTTCGGAATCGACGATGACGGGGTGGCGGTCCTCCGGGTTCCCGGAGATCACGCCACCGGCGAGAGTCAGACAAAAGAAGATGTGGTCGTCGTAGGTAGCCCTGGCGACCAGGCTATGGATGGAAGGAAAGACAAACGTATTGTACCGGCGCACAAGGAAAAGCGTACCGGATGGGATATTGCGATGATCGGACATGCGATCCTCCGTTAGTTCGTGTCACTAACGGAAGCCGCAGACCTCATAGCTGGTGGCGGGCATTTCGAGAACTCCCGGTGCTTGCCGACAGAGGAATATGGGGTCGTTCCGGAAAAACGGAACGGTAAATCAGCGAAGCCGTTTGACCGTGATCAGGTAGTCGCCGACATTGGTGCCCTTGTCGGTCACACCGGTAAACTCGGCACTCAGGGTATCGCCCGGAACCAGGGACCGTCCGGCCGAGACTGCGACCCCGAGAAGGGCCGTCTGACCCATGGACGCATGAGGCGTCTTCCCCTCCGTGAAAACGAGATCGGGCAGGAATCGTTTCGAATAGAAGACGGTATTGGGATAGAAGTTGACGATCCAGCCGAGAAATTTGCGGAACATGGGTTTCTCCGGTTTCACTTGTGGTCGGGCCATTCGGCCGGCTGGCCACAGCGGGCGCAGGCGTGGCCCTGAAAATCGTGCCCGAGGCGTTCGCACAGCACGCGGGCGATCCTGGCCTTGCGCACGTGCTTGGCGCACTCGTACCCGACGTAGCTGTCGCATTCGCATTCGGATCTGCGAACAGCTTCGAAGTCTCTGGTCAATCGCCCGGTCGAGCGACGCCTGAATGACTGCATAGCGGTCATGGGGCGCATCCTTTCAAAGAAAGATATGTTTCCGCCGGCGGCGGGCTTCGACCCTCAGGAAGCCGAATTGCCGCGCAGGCGAAGGCGGGCCTGATCGAGGGAGACGACCGTCTGGCTCTCGTATCGGGGTGCCGGCGAGGGCTCCCTGGAATCGATAAGCATGCTGCGAACGTCGAGAACGAAGCGTTTCTGATGGGCCATCATGTAATCGATCAGCCCGCGCACCTCGTCCGGATGGATGAAGGTCTCGAATTCGCGGTGAAGCCGCTTCGAAACGGACTCGCCCAGGCTCTCTCCGGGAAGAAGTTCCGAGATCATCGCAAGCGTGAGGAAGTCGCCCGGATCGACACCGTGAACCTCGCTGAAGTCGGCAAGCCATTTCGGATCGTCCTGGCGCTGGTCGGCAGCCTGGATGTTCCATTCCGAAACGGCGTATCCGAATGCATCAGGCATGCCGTAGGAGAAGTTGAAGTCGGTGACCTTCTCAACCTCGATCATCGTCGAGAGAAACGAGAAGATTCTCTCGTAAATGCCGCGGACGGCGTAGAGAAGCAGCTGGTCCAGACGCCGGACGGCGCGATTGCCTTCGAAAGGATCGACAAGCCTGGCCGCCATCGGAATCTGCATCAAGTGATTGACCGCCATGCCGTCGGGGCAGGGAAGATAGGAAAAATCAAATCCGGCGTCCTCGCCGTTGCCTTCCCAGGACGCGGCAAGACTTCCGTCATCCGACAGGGAAGCTGCAAGCCGGATACGCGGTTTGATCGATGGATTCTTCCGGTTCGCGGGATCCACGAGAGCGCCTGAGAGAACCTGCCAGGTGTCGATCGCCAGAATCAGGGATCCGGCGACTTCGGAGCGAACCGCATGGCCGGGAACCGAATCGTCGTCGCCGGCGGCGAAATAGCTGGCCAGCAATGCGCCGGGAAGCAGGCTTCTGTCCCAGGGCTGGTCGAAGAAGGTGGTTTCTTTTTGCGATGTGACGTTCACAGGAAGTCCTTTTTCTTCATGCTTATCGCGGGAAGCCCGCATTCGACGGTGGGCATCCCGCGATGGCGGCCGCCCGTGTTTTCAGTTGCAGGAAGGATCTCGACTGAAGGCCTGTGCGGCGCAGGTCACGCTGCCTGCGGTTCCGTAAAGCGCTGCCGCGCCGCCATCGGGGCCGAAAAAGATCCCGCTGGCGTGGCTGTGCTGGCTCCAGGCCGCAACCAGAGTCCTGGAATAGTGGTAGGATGTGTTCGCCTCGGCATAGAGATGACCGTAGGCGCGGTATTTCTGCTTCCAGTACCAAGCGACGCCGTCGCGATGGGGAAGCCATTCCCCGTAGCGGGGATTTCCGGCCAGCACGATCCCGTGGGGCATCGGCGTGTGAATGGCTTCGTGATCGAAAAAGCCGTAGGGCTTGAAAAGAAGATCCATGCCGAGATGAGCCTCGTGTCGATTGAACATCTCTTCGCCGACGTCCATCCATTCGGTTCGCGGCTCTCCGTCCTCGATGATCAGGTACTTGAACTCGAAGCGGGAACCGGAACCGGTTTCGAGAATCCTCCGGTCCACCAGGGTCTGCGAATAATCGTGATAGAGCCGGGAAGCCTTGAAACGAACCTCGGAATCCTGTGAAACCATTTTCTTGAGGAACACGCCGATCCAGCGGGTCGAATCGATGAGAACGGCATAGTCGGCCTTTCCGCGGTCGATCCGGTGGTATTCGCGCGCGACGTCCTCTTGATACTTGGCGACCCGCATCTGGTTCGCCTTGACCTGCGAAAGGTCGTTCTCGAGCACCGCTTTCTTGTCGGGAAAATCCCGGATCGTCCTGCCGATCTCTCCCTCGAGGCTCGCCATGATCGTCTCGGCTTCGCGGGAATCGCCGCTCGCCTTCTCGAAATAGAAGGCGGGATTTCCCCGCGCATCGAGAAGAAGCGCCGCGCGCTCGAAGGAAAAGGTTTTCTGACGGTCGAATTCCTGCAGAAGGGAATCGATCTCCCAGGCGTAGTCGACGATCGTCTGCAGATTTTTCGACTCGTAGGATTTCATCAGGCGGCGGATGTCGGATTCGAGAAGCGTCGTCGCCCTGGTCAGAGCGCTTTCTCCCTGGTGAAGCTCAGCTCTCCACTGTTCCTTGTCCGCATAGAGAGAGAGAAAGGTTCCGTTCTTGCCGGCGAGCAGGGCTTCGAGATCCTCCCAAGCCTTGCGGTTTTCCGCCTTGCGCGAAGAAACGTCCCGCTCCAAACCTTCGACCCGTGCCGTCAGGTCGGTGGGAATAACGTCGCTGCATCCGCTCAGCAGGGAGCCGATGACGGCGAGCGCCATCATGAACAGGATCAGCAGAGCGGCAAAACGGAACATGTATCTCTCCCTTGTGCGAAAACGGCGCGTCGAATTCCGGAATTACCGTAAATATTGGTGCGCCGCCCCGTAATGTTTCGGGATGGAGAGATTTAAACGGTAAAATTAACCGTTCGGCTGGCACTTTCCGACGACCCGCAGATAGATCTTGCCGCGGCGGTCGGAAATCTGATCGGCGATGTCACGCTCGAAGCTCTGGGATTCGTAGAACTTCTTCGCGTTTTCGCAGGAGGCTTCGGTGACGAACCCCGGAATCGCCGTCATTTCCGCGTTCACGCGAGGCCGCACGGCCGAGGAGCTGGGATCCATCGTGAGGATGCTGAGAAGCAGGATGAACTCTTTCATGGTCGAATTCCCGTTTGTTGACTGTCTCCCCAAGGATATTGTTCCGTTGAGGCGATCCGTGTGCCTTGGAGACAGCTTTTTCCGGGACTCGTCCAACACCGGCCTCGGACGGAAACCGCATGTTGAACGTGGTGTGGTGAACCGCCGGGCCGGAGGCGCGGCTATTCGGGCAAGACAGAATTGTGTCGGTCTTGGTGCCCGAGGGCTCGTTCCGAGCCTTTGAGATGCCGCGGGCGAGAATGTTGCGCGCGGCATTGACATCCCGGTCCAGGACTTGATCGCAGACCGGGCATTGGAACAGACGATCCGAAAGGTCGAGATCGATTCTTTTTCCGCAATGGGAGCAGGTCCGGCTCGTGTAGGCCGGATTGACGGCGATGACGGTGACACCTTCGGCCTGTGCCTTGTATTCGATCATCCGGCGCAATTCTCCCCAGGCGGCGTCATCGATGCTGCGGGCCAGGCGCGTCCGGCGCATGCGGTCGGGTGACAGGTTCTCGATGACGATGATCGAGAAGCGGGAGACGAGATCACGGGACAGGCGGTGCAGGAAATCCCGCCTGGCGTCGACGATGCGTCCATGAACCCTGCGCAACGCGTCCCGGCTTTCCAGCCATTGACGCGAGCCCGGAACCCGCCTCGACATGGCGCGCTGATGAAGCCGAAGCTTGCGCATCATGGCCACGAGATGACGCGGTGCCGGGACCGTTTCCCCGTTGGAAAGGGCGACGATGTTGATCAGCCCGGCGTCGATGCCGATTTCCGGCTTGTCGACCTGCCCCTGGATGACCGGTTCCGGGACCTCGGCCTGCAGCACGGCATACCACTGGCTGCCGCGCCGCACGAGAATGATGGCATGCAGAGTGGATTTCGCCGGCATCCGGCGATGCCAGCGAACCTGAAGAGTGCCGGGAATCCCCTGGAGAACCAGGCGGCCGGCACGATCGATGCGCGCATCCTCGCGATTGACGAACTCGATGCTGTTGAAGCGATCCTCCGGTTTGCATCGGGGATGACCTGCCCGGCCCAGGCGATGCCGCCGCCAGGCCGCGTCGAGGCGGCGCAGCGTACGATGAGCCGTGCCGGCGCTCCAGCGGCGCAGGTTCGCGCGAACCTTTCGTTCGTCCGCATAGAGGGAAACCTGGGCTTTCAGATCGGGAACGGCATGCCCGGCGGCCTGGGCGGCCGCACCCACTTCGAGAGCCCGATTGTAGAGCGAGCACATGTCGGACAGGAAAGACTCGAGCAGGGCTGTCTGCTTCCGGCTGGGATACAGCCGGAACCGGTAGGATCTCTTCATCGGGCATGCTCCGCACCGAGACGGGAACTAATCACTTCCCGCGGCCGGGTACTGGGATCAGGAAAAGGACGGCGGATCGATCAGTTGGGGCAGATCCAGACATCGATCATGTCGCGGCCCCTCCGGCGGCTGCCTTTGGGAGCCTTGGCCGGCGCGGGGTTTGCGGCGGGCATGCCCGCGGAATACGACTGCAGGATACCTGATCTCAAAATCCAGTTACCACCGAGGACGCTGTTGACTTCGGCGCACAGGCGCGACAGGGCCGGGCCCGGCATGTCGCCGTATGTGGCGGCATCGTATCGACGGCGCTTTTCAGCCAGCTTTTTGGCGCCCTCCGTGTAGGAATAGACCTTCCAGGTGCCGTTCGAGGACGATTGCCCCCGCCCCCAGCCGGCGAGATACTTCCCGTTGTTCAGATCGACCATGATGTAGAACTTGTTCGTGTTGGTGCTCGGATCGATCTCGGTCAGATAGGTGGGCTGCAGGGTCGGCATTTGCGTTCTCCGTACGGAATTCCGGAAAATTCATTTTTCGGCTGGCCATCTCACAAGGAGCGGCCGGGTGTGCGTATGACATACACCCGGCCGTTCCTGTCGTTTTGTCCGTTCTCACCAGAGATCTTCGCTGTAAAGCTTGGGAGGAACATTGAGCTTGTCGATCTGCCCGATCGCAAGGGCGATATCCGCCGCCGTCTCGCGATCGACGAATCCTCTCTCGGAATCGATGAACCCCTGGTCTCCCTTGATCGGCTTGGGAAGCCCGGCCTTGGCGGCCATGAAATGGATGACATCGTGATGGCGGGCCGGAGCGGGAAGGGCGTAGACGGCTCCGTTGACCGCCGAGCGAATGGCTGCGGCAACGATCATGATTTAACCTCGGTCCGGGGTGCGTGACGCCTGCGTTTCAGCGATCCAGGGCGTTCTGTGCTTCGGCCTTGGTCGTGACCTTGCCGTTCCTGAACCAGCGCTGACGAAGATGGCGGACATGGCCGTCGGTGAAGAAGGAATAGACGATCACCCGCCAGGCGCCGTCCTCGGCCTCTCCTGTCCAATTCTGCCGGGCCTCTTCCGTCGCCTCTTTGAGCATGTCGTAATATCTGCTCATGACACCTCCGGCCGCCGTTCCCGGCATCTCTCGTGCCACACGCCGCAGCAACTGCAACTGATCCGTCTGATTCGGATCGAGAAGCGCCGGATTTCCCAACCGAGAGCGAAGCGGGTGGTCGGCAGGATTCGTCCGGTCATGGAAGCCTCCCCGGTCAGGAATTGTCCGCGAGATATTCCTTGATCTCCTCGGACGTCATCGGCCGCCAGTCATCGGCTTTCAGCTGAGCCGGCAGGTCCTTGCCGATCATGCTCCCGATCAGGACTTCGATATTGTCGGATTTGGTGATTTTCTCGCCGACGTCGGCGACGAACTTGCCGCCCTCTTCGTAGGCGGCCGTCGTGAGCGAAACGTTCGGAGCGATGTCGATACCGAGCTTGTCCGACGTGAAGAAGGCGGTGACGCTCAGGCGGATCTGCGGATTGGTCATTTGCATTCCTTGGGTCTGAAGCTGGAAATCGGGGTTCCGGGAAGCGCTACTCAGCGCATCTCGTCGTCGTAGAGGGTATAGGAGGCGCCGCAGACGACGCATCGGTAGCGCTCGTAGTCCATCCCTTCGTAGACGCATTTCATATTCGGGCAAGACCGGCAGGTTTCCTCGCAGCCCTCCGGCTGTTTCGACTTGTCTCCCGCGGTGTCGGCCATTTCAGGGCTCCTGATGTTCCGGCGGCGCCAGTTCCGTCCCAAGCGCGGGACGATCGGCGTATTCGCCGCACCAGGCCCGAAGATCGTGCTCCCGGGCCTTCTCGGGGTTCTGCGCGAGGATTGCGGTGGCCTGCTCCCTACAGGCGTCCAGGCTTCCCGACGGCCAGGGGCCGAGGGTGTAGATGACGATGCCGGCGGCGGTGATGATCCCGTAGATCATGATGCGGCTCTCCGTTGCCGTGCCAGAACCTCACGCCCCGCTCCTGTGACGGACCAGCAAAGCTGGACGACGTAGGAGCTCGGCGCGCGTTCGACCAACCCGGCGGTCTCCAGGCTCTTGAGGCGCCGCAGGACCTGCGCGGTCTTGAGGTTCGGGCCTTTTCCGAAGTCGTGAAGGGTGTTCCGGATGACATAGGTCGCCCCGCGTCCGCCCCATCCCTCGACGGCGGCCAGGATCTGCTGTTCGAGTCCGGTGATGCGCATTTCTGAATAACCTTTCGAGTACTGCCTAATCGCGATGATGTTCCGACCACTGGGAACGCGGAGGCCGGACATAAATGCGCTCGCCGATGCACATACTGTCTCCCGGCAACTCCCGTCCGTCTCCGCACAACACGCGATCGTGCTTCCACGGGCCGGCGCCGTTGCAGGCTCGGGCGTAATCCTTGCGGTGGGTCTCGGCCGTCACCACCCGCCATCCGGGGTGCTCTTCCAGCCACTTCTGCTGTTCAAGCGTCATGTGCTCACGTCTCCCTTTGTCGGAAAATTGCGTCGACTGCAGTCGGCGGTCTAGATCTGCCAGCGTGGCTCGATCCCGGCGTTCCGCAGCGATTCCACGTCCGCTTTGCGCAAGGTGCGTATGGAGCCGTCCTCGAAGCGGTAGCGAAGCTTCACCGCTTCCTCGGGAGGAGAGTAGGGCGGCAGCCATTGCCCGCTGATGATCGCCGTCTGGGTGTTGTGGCTGGCGAATTCGGTTGCCTTGGGAGTCATCTGAAAAACCTCGCTATATCGATGACGCAGGAGCCGCGGCCCGGCGTCGAGAACCCTTGTTCATTCCAATCCTGGAAGGCGTGCGCCAAGCCAGGTGCCGGCGCGCTCCGCCAGCTTCCCGATCCGATACAGCAGCCAGAACGGCAGCAGGATCGGTGCCCGGATGAAGATGACGAGCGTCCAGGTCAGCCAGCTGTTCTTCATAGCCGCCGGTTCCTTCGGACCGCGATTTCACGTTCCAGGGCGCACCGGAACGCATCCGCCTTCTCTGAACCGAGAGTTTCCTCGGCAAGCCCGACAAGGGTGCCCTTGTCCTGACGGCTGATATTCGCCGGGCCGACGTTGACGTTGCGCAGCGCATCGATCAGGGCCAGCCGTGGAATTCCTATCCAGTCCATCGTCGATCCTCGTCTATCCGGCATTGCGGTTCGGTTCGCCGGGATAGGTGAGCCATCCCCAGATCCTCATCAATGTCTTGTCGTCCGGATGGTGGCCGTTCTCCACCTTGCAAAGGGTCGTCGGACTGATTCCGATCTGCTTCGCCAGGTCGCGAACCCCGACGCTCGGCACCTGGATTGCCCGCCAGCCCTTGAGCGCTTCGCCGATATTCATCGAACCGAGCCCTTGCGGAAAAAGAACCACCGGTGACGGTTGAGCGAGCAGTGCCGGCAGCGCCCGTCCGGGCCAAGGATGTGTCCGCACCATGAACAGCGTCGCATCTTGAAGCTCCTTCCTGTGTTTGAATTCCGGTCCGAAGCGTCTTCCCAAAATCATTGAGGTTCCGCTCCCGTGAGGAATGGCGGAACCCCGATGATCAAATGAACGATGCCGCGGAAAAGAAAATCAGCCCTTCAGACCAAGCCGTCCGAGCGTTTCGTCCCACTCGCGCGAACTCATGGAGCAGGTTTCCCGGGTCACATTCTCGCCGGCGAGAAGGCGCCTGACCGTCTCTGCCGCCGTGGCGGAAAGCGTCAGGGAGCCGAGCCGGTATTCCAGGAACGCGTTCCAGGCGGCCGGAACCCATTTCTCGGCGATGGATCCGATGACGTCGGCGTAGGCGCGGATCTCGTACTGGGCGTGGCTGTCCATGCGCAGCGACAGGAAGTGCAATAGGTTGTGAAGGTCGATCTTCCAGTACCACTGGGTATAAGCGCTGACCGGAATCGGCAGGCGGGCGAGCTCGCGGGCGATCCCAATGCGTTCCGGGTCCTCTGGATTGCCAGCGCCGTCCTCGTTCAGCAGGTATGCGTAGAGGTCGTAGACGGCCTCGAAGTTGTCGCTCAGGGCCTTGCGGATCCGCTCGGCGTCGTCGGCTGCCAGGCCCTGGCCGCGCCCCTGCTTGTTGGACGTCGACTGCTGGGCCAGCGATTCCGCTCCCGGAATGTAGAATTCGCGATCGAGAACCGAATAGCGGGCCGAGTATTCGTTGACGTTGGCCGTGCGGTGGCGGATCCACTGGCGGGCGACGAAGATCGGCAGCTTGACATGCAGCTTGAGCTCACACATCTCGAACGGTGTCGTATGCCGGTGGCGCATCAGGTAGTTGATCAGCCCGGCGTCGGACGTTTTCTTCTTCGTCCCCTTGCCATAGGAAACCCGCGCCGCCTGAACGATGGCGGCATCATCGCCCATGTAATCGATGACGCGGACGAAACCGTGGTCGAGAACGGGAAAGGGAGTATGCAGGATTTTGTCGAGTTCCGGGACGGTGGCCCGGCGGGTCATATGCTGATCCGCTCGGGCCTCCTCGATCTCGACGATCTGCTCGTGAGAAAGATCCATGTTCCGCCTTACATATCGAGAACGCGCTTGTAGAGGTCGAGCAGGCTTTCCTGCTCCTCGCGATCGGAGGAGTCCAGCTTGCGCAGCTTGACGATCTGTCTGATCGTTTTGGTATCGAATCCGGATCCTTTCGCTTCGGCATAGACGTCACGGACGTCGGCGGACAAGGCAGCTTTTTCCTCCTCGAGCTTTTCGATGCGCTCGACGAAAGAACGGAGACGATCGGCGGCGATGCCGCCCACAGCGTTATCGGACATGTTTGTTCCTCTCGGAAAAGTGGGTTCAAGTTAGATTTGGGTTCATTAACGGAATCCGTCACCGAAAAGAAGAATGTCCGTTCGGTGGCGTGTCTCTATGCGAAATTTCCGGAAGCCGTTCGATACTCCCCTCGGTAGTCATGTCGGCGATGGCGGCGCGGACGATATCGGCGAAGACGTCGTCACTCATCACGTGTCCGATCATGCCGAAACGTTCGAGGTATTTCCGGAAGGCGCTGCCGCCCTTGCGCCAGGCCTTCGCCCGGGAAACCCGACCCTCTCGCGCGATCGGAATGGCGCGATCCCACTTGCAGGAGTTGAGAAGATCGTGGATCGCCGACTCAAGAGCCGGGTCCATGCTGGTGATTTCCTTGGTTGCGAGACGGCTATATCGGCTCGAAATACCGAAATCGCAGCAGATTTCCTTCCAGCCCCGCTCACCTTCGGCGTCAATGTAGGTTCCGCGGCGCGTCGCCAGGACGACATGGAGTTCGGCCTCCATGTCGAGGGGATAATCGATGCGCTCGAGATAGGAGGGGTCGCAAGTCATGATGGCTGCGGGTACGGCTCCCTCGGCGCAGGCGTGCGTCGCAAGGGCCGAGGCGAAGGTGAGGCAGCACCCGTTGGTGAAACAATACTGCAGCGCCAGGGGAAGCGGCACGGGATCGAGAGTCGATGACATGGTCAATCCTCGGGAAGTTTTCCGTATGTCGTCTCAAGCGCCCGGATCAGGTCGAGCCGACCGTGCGCGCTGTCCGCGTTCGGAATGATCGGCATGATCGGCCGGCTACCGTCGATGCGTGGAGAGGGAAAGTCGATGATGTCGTGAACGAAGAAGGCGGCCGCGGAAAGAAAGACGATTTCACAGACGGCTTCGGGATCATCCGAATCTCCGGCGAAGGATCTCCAGACCTGCTCGGCGAGATCGCCATAGCGCGTCTCGAAACGAAAAACGGCGGCCGCCATCTTGTCGTTCTCGATGAATTCCTCGAGGTCCAGGCTGCCGTAGGAAAACTCCGTAAAATTCCCGCCGACCAGACCGTCGATGACGTTCGGCGGCGAATATGTGATTGTGATGCGCTCGACAGCGAGGATATCCATAATGCGTCGTGCCGTCTCGTGAGCTTCTTCCAATCGATTAAAATGCGGGAAATTCCCCGGAGCGACGGATATGTTCCGGAGCAGGCTTTCGAAGCCGGGCATTCGATGTCTCCTTGCGGCCCTGCCGGGCCGCCATGTTTCGTTCTGGCGCGACAACATCAAAGATTATCGATCGTTCTCTTCGGAAGCATCGAAAGCCGTGCGTATTTCAGGGAAGGTCTCGAGGATCCGCCGGGTCAGTTCGAGGAGGGAGTGGGCGTTTTCGCCATCCGGCAGGATGGGCGTGATCTGCAGATCGAAGAACGATTCCTCAATTTCCGACCAGAAGAGCGCCGAATCCGCGATGTAGAACATGCCGTGGCGGAAAAAGACAATCTCGAAGGTGTTGTCGGGATCCCCGCCATGAGCCCAGATCCGCTTGATATGGTCATAATCGACCCGCTCGAAGCGAAAGGCCGCGGCGGCATGGGCGTCGACGGCGGCAATCTCGTTTTTGTCGCGGCCGCCATAGTCGAAGAAAACCTGATTACCGCCAACTTCACAGCCGTCCCATTGGGGAGGCTGGAAATAGAGCGAAATGCTGGCGATTCCCAGCAGATCGAGAACCTTGAGCGCCGACGCATGCATGGCGAAAAGGATGTCCCGCTCGCCGCGGCTCGCCGGAACATAGGCCGGCAACTCGAAAAGGCGTGATCGGTCGCACATGATGGGCTTCCTCGTTCAGACGCGGGAATCCTGCGGGATCGTTTTCACTGAGGGCGAAGCATGTCCGCCATTTCGACCGCGAAACGATCCGTCATTCCGGCGACGTGATCGACGACGGATCGCAGCCACTCGGAACGGTTTTTCGAAACGGCATCGACGTTGGGAAAGGTCTTGAGAACGTACTTGTTCCGGTTCGCCATCTTGCCGTCGTTTTCCTCGCGCTCGAGGAAGGCCCGGCAATAGACGTCGAGAAGAAGCGCCAGAACTCGGGAGGCCGTCAGATCCGTACGGTTGCGCCGGCCGCCGTTGTAGACGCGGGCCCGGCTGATCTTTTCGATGACGTCGAGATGATCGATGACGGGAGACACCTTGATGAGATCCCCGTTGAACTCGCCGGAGAAGATCGCCTGCTCGTTCCCCATGAACGCCTCGGCGGCATCCATGACCATCCGATGGATGGCCTGGGAGCGCAGATAGGTCAGCTTCCTTTCCTGCTCGTCGAGAGCCGCGTATTCCTTCTCGTTGACGCTGGCCACCGGGAAGAGAAGCTCTTCCGCCTCCTCGAAGGAGATGCAGTGCATGACCACGGCGTCCTCGATGTCGACGATGCGGTAGCAGATGTCATCCGCGGCTTCGAGCACATAGACGAAGGGATGACGATGCCACGACAGGGGATCGCCATTCGCAATCATGCCCGTCGCCTCGGCGACCTCGCTGAAAAGTTCGACTTCGCTCTCGAAGAAGCCGTACTTGATCTTTCCACCCTTGGCGATGGCGACGTCGGCCGGGCGGGGATATTTGGCGAAGGTTGCCAGCGTCGCGGCGGTCAACTGCAGGCCGCCGGTCTCGCGCCACCCCTGTAGGCGGGCCAGCACTCTGAAGCCTTGGGCATTGCCCTCGAAATTCATGAACTCGGCCTTCTGCCGGTCGCTAAGGCTTCCGATCAGTTCCTGGCCGAATTCCTCATGGGCGAAGAAGTCGGAGATGACCTTCTCGCCGGTGTGCCCGAACGGCGGATTGCCGATATCGTGGGCCAGGGCGGCCGAGGCCACGACATGGCCGATATCGGCCGGCGTGAAGGTGCTCGATTTATGCCGATCGAAAAGCCTGGCGCCGATCAGGTTGCCGAGCGAGCGCCCGACACGACTGACCTCGAGGCTGTGAGTGAGACGGGTACGAACATAGTCGTTGCCGGCCGGTCCATGGACCTGCGTCTTGTCCTGGAGACGACGGAAGGCGGGCGAAAAGAGAATGCGGTCGGCGTCGACCTCGAACGGCCGGCGGTTGGGCTCGAGAACTTCGCAAATCTGCTTCGCCAGTCTTTGCGTCGAGAGGGTTCGGTTCCAGTCCATGTGTAACAACTCCTAAACCGGGAATGCGGCTTCGCCAGAAAATGCCGCTTACCGGTTTCGCACTTGAATGACAATTACGGTCAAAAAAGATATGGGATCTGTTTTTGTACGAAAAGCATCGTAAAAAAATACCGTACGCTGACATTTTATGGTCACGACCCCGGCAAACGAACCAATCTTATACGGAGAAACAGGAAAGAATTAATCCGTTTGCAAGCCATGTCGCACAACAGGTGGAAATTCATCAGGATCATCGCTCTCTTGGTCGTGGCGCTGCCCTGCGTTCTTGCGGCCGGTGTATCACGCGCGGAAGAAGTGAAGCCGACGTCCTCGGAAAATATAGAGCGCGCGGCGCAATGGCTGCGCGGCGAGATCGAGAAGGGCGACCTCAAGGCGCGCTATGTTCTGGTGCGAATGATCGAACAGGGTCTGACGACGGAAAAATATTCAGGCGAGAGCCTGGGCTTGATCGCCGGGATGCCAAAGGAAATCGAGGGACCTCTCGCTGGCAAGGTCGCCGAGATGAGGGTTCGCCTCGGAATCGACAAGCCGCCTTCGGGAAAGCCCGCGGCTCCGACAGAGGCGGAAATCAAGGCGGCTATCGAGAAGGCGGTCCCCGAAGCGGTGGAAAAGCCAGAAATGAAGATTTCTGAAAGAAGGGCGGAGGAGCGCCCCCCGAAAAAAGAGAAGGAGCCGGAAAAGAAAAAGGAGCGCAAGCTCATTCCGATCCCCCAGGTGATCCCGCCCGGGGTCAAGGATGTCAGGGGAGAACCTGCAGAACCTGAGCAAAAGAAAGAACAGGAAAAAGCGCCGGCTAGGGGGAGAATGACGGAAATTCCCCAGAAGTTGCCGCCATCGGCCTCCGTTCGCATGGCGGAAACCCGGGGCTTGGGCGGAAACAGGCGTATTTCCGAGATTCCGGAAACACCGGGCGAGGCCGCGCTGGAAGAGGAGTATTTCCTGATCTTTTCGAACTGGCGGTCCGGGGACCAGGCGGACAGGGAAAAAACGGGATTGGAAAAGGCTCTTCCGGAGAAATTGAAAAGCCGGATACGTCTGTCCGTCGAGTTGGATTTTACGGCCGCCGGCGATACCGTTTTTCATGTCGTGGGCAGCGGGACGGACCAGAGTCTCGCGGCCCAGGCCGACCTCAGGGAAGAGCTGGAGAAAGTCGGGATCAGAAGCGATGTCGGCAAGAGAATGATGTTTTAGTAGAGGACAATGCAATGGCACTGAATGAAAAGGGATTCGAGATCGTCGAACAGCCTTTTCCGCTGATCCGAAAACTCGGCGGCGTGGCGCTCTCCGACGCCGACCATGAAGGCGTGAAAAAGGCAGAAGTCGCTGTCGGGAAGCTGGTCGACGACTATTTCACCGCGGCTGATTCCCTGGTTCGCGAGCTTCGCAACGCTCACGAGGAGATGAAGGCGAGCCGCGATGAAGGCGGTAGAATCTTGAAGTCCATGCGAATGATTGCCTTCGACATCAAGGGGGAGGCCGGCACTCTCGGATATCCTCTGATCGGCGTCATCGCCGGCAGGTTTCACGAATTTCTGAAAAACATGGAGAGCCTTCAGCCGTCCGCTTACGAAGCCGTCGATGTCTTCGTGAATTCGGTAGCGTTGGCCGTGACGCGGCGCCTGGGCGACGACAGCGGGCGCGAGGGAAAGGTGCTGATCGCCGGCCTGGACAGGGTACTGATGAAGTTCAGCGCCTGCTGAGGATCGCGACGCAGACGGATTGAGGAAGCCCGGCCCGGAAGGCCGGGCTTTTTCTTTAAAATGTGAGGAGACAAAAACCGTTCCGGGCATATATCAGTTCAAGAGAAACACACAAAAAATAAGAACGAAAATGCTGAAGGAAACGATCGAAGCCTCAATCGGCGGCACCACGTGCCCGGACGGCGGTCATGCCGGCCCCGGCGCTGGCGGCTGGCCGGGTTTCTTCGAGCTCGATCACGATCTTCACATTCTTTCCTGGAACCACTGGATGGAAATGTCCTCCGGCGTCTTTGCGCACGAAGCGGTCGGCTGGGTGATCTCCGATCTGTTCCCGGAGGTGACGGAATCCTCGCTGCAGGAAGAAATTTCCGCCCTGTTCGTCGCCGGAATGACCGAGGGATCGACGATCCAGGGATTGATCCTGCCGCTGCGCGAACGAAAGACGGGGCGGCGCATCCACCAGATCATGCATCTGCAGGTGCTTCGCGAGGATCGCGATTCGGTCTGCAGGATCCACCTGGCGCCCATCTCCGAGCAGGCTGCCAAGAGTGTGCAGACGGATGTGCGCCCGCTGCTCGAAAGCGTCGCCTGCGGCGCGTTCGCCATCGACGCCTCCGGGGCGGTGCGCGACTGCAACGATGCGGCCATCCAGATCATCGGGAAATCGAAGAAATCCATTTCCGGAAATCGGCTCGAGGATGTTCTTCCGGGTCTCGACCTGTCCAGGGGCCCCGGACAATTCGAGCTGTCGCTTTCCGCCGGCGGAAGGGAGAGGATAATCGAGGCCAGTATCGGCCGCCTGTCCTCGATGGATACTCTCGGCGGCATTGTTCTTATTCGCGACATTTCCGACGTCAGGCTGGAAGAGCGACGCCTGCGCGAAGCTCATGACCGCATGGTTCACCTGGCCATGCACGACCCCCTGACCGGGGTCGCCAACCGCAGGATGTTCCATGAGACCCTGGTGCGGGAAATCGCGGCCGCGAAACGATCCTTGCAGAATATCGCGGTCATATTCATCGACCTCGATGGCTTCAAGCCCGTCAACGACAGGTTCGGACACGAGGCCGGCGACAAGGTTCTGATCGAGGTCGCACGCCGGCTCACCCGGAGCACGCGTTCCGGCGACATGGTCGGGCGCCTGGGCGGAGACGAGTTCGCGCTGATGCTGAAAAACGTCAGGGACCGGAAGTCGCTCGAGGGTGTCACCGGGAAAATTCTCGAATCGATGCGCGTGTCCCTCAACGTGACCGGAGGCGTCGCTGAAATATCGGCCAGTATCGGGGTTGCCGTGTTCCCGGACGACGCGTCGGAAGCCGAGGCGCTGATCGTCGCCGCGGACGGCGCGATGTATCAGGCCAAGTCCGAAGGAAAAAACGTCGTCACCTTCTGCTAGGACGAGCAGAAAGAAAAATCCTAGCGGATCAGTCCGAAAGAGGAATCCAGGCGCTCACGCGTTCCCGTGCGAACGAAGTCGCTCTCCTGGTAACCGGGCGCATCCTTCACCAGACGGCTCTCGGTCCCAAACATCCCGTTGACCACGGTCGGCCCGAGGAATGGCTTTCCGGTCGAGACCAGAGCCATCCAGGCCCGGATGTCGGCCGGAGTGTAGAGAACCGATGCCTGGCCACGGATCGGGGCGTAGAAGGCCGTGCAGCACTCCTTCCACTGCCATACGCTGTCCCAGTCGAGGTCGTGCCCTTTCGAGACGTCGGGCTTGCTCCATCTGCCGTAGCGGGCCGATCCCACCAGGTTGATCCCGGGAAGCATGACGGCTCGCGTCGCGTCCTCCACGAATATGCCGATCGGCTTGGCGAAAACCTGCATGCCGAGATATTTGGCCAACTCGGCAAACCGTACGGAAGTAACGCTTTCCCAGTCGCTGATATGACTACCGTTCTCGCTCACCACGAGATATCGGACCTCCCACTGGGGCTTGCCGCGCAGCAGGAAAAAATCCGCGCGGTTGTGCTCGTCCGGCATGCCGGCAATGGGATCGGCGAGCGCCCGGCTCCAAAGATCGCCGGAGATCCTGGGATTGAATTTTCCCGTTTCGAGGCTTGCGATCGTCTCCCCGTCGGGAATCTGGGAGAGAAGGTCGATCTCGGCCGCCGTCAGAACCGGCACCTGGAGCATGTCGCTCCTGACGTCGGGATGTCTGCGAAAGGCGTTCCATGAATCCCGCCTGACGGTCAGGCCCGAAGTGATGCGTAGATCGGAGACGATCTTCACGTCGAGGGAATAGAGCTGGCTGAGAATTTCGGGAATAGGCTTCGCCCGCGCCGCCACCTCGTCGATCATTTCCTGGTAGCGTGACAGGTTGTTCAGGAGCTTGCCGCAATCATAGACGCTACCCGACCTGGCCTTGGCGAATGCCTCCCTGATGGCGATATCGAGAGGCTGGGCTTCGCGGATCAGGCGCTCGATCGGAATATAATAGCTTCTGATCTTCCGTTCCTGGTCGGGAAAGTCCCATTTGGCCGCGCGGATCGCCGGCAGCGGGGTTTCGATGGCCGCGTTGAAGGCGCGTGTCTTCTCGACATAGGCTCGCTCGGTCTCCCTGAGATTGGCGGACAGGTCATGGATACTCTTGACGCGGGCCCAGAGGGGGTCGAGATTGGATTTGAAGCTTTCGATGCCTTCCTGGACCAATTTGGCCTCGTCAAGAACCCGAGAGGAGTCCTCGGGGGAATTGCGGCCGATGAGAGGGACAAGAGAGGAATCTACGATGCGCTGCACAGAGTCGGCGCGCCGGCGCGCGGTCTCGAGATACTTGGACAGGTTCCTGAATTCACTGTCGGTGACGCAATCCCGTGTCGACACCTCGATCTTCAGAAGCCCGATCTCGCTTTCGGCCTCGGCCAGAGTCTGGAAAATATGCGCTGTGGCATCGATCGCCGTATTTCCCTGAGCTTTCGCCGCGGGATCGAGACCGTCACAGGCCGATAGAAGGCCGATCAGACAAATACAGGCGCTGACGAGTGAAATTGATCGCATGGTCCGAGCCGCTGGTGCAAAACAAAAGGGGACGGAGCGCAGCTCCGCCCCCCTTGTCTAGATATGGGTCTGTCTTGGCTGTTCGACTCACGCCGGTGCGACGAGTCGCGTCAGTGAATCGCCGATCAGTCTGCCGACCGCGACAAAGGCCGCATGAATGACTCCCTGGCCGAGCACGCGATGGGCGAGGGTGTCGGAAATATCCCGGATGAAGGGTTCTGGAACGGTCTTCAGCCTGGCGTGCTCGATCGGAGTGAATTGACGAAGGTTCTCGCTCCCGCCCGGGTCCGAGAGCTTGGGCTCCGTGGACCTCACCTTGTAGTAATGGGCTCCGAGGGCTGTGCAGAAGGCCGAGTCCTCGTCGACGATCTGCATCTTGAAGTTCTGGCCACGCTCGCGATCGCGCTTCTCCTTCGCCCTGAGGCCGTCCATCGAGCGGAAAGCCCGGCTGCGCGGGTCGTCGCGATCGATGATCTCGGCAATCGATTGCTCCTTTCCCCGAACCGGAGCCAGTTTGGAAAAATCGAAGGGAACCCCTCGGGTGACGGCGACGGCGCAGAAGCGGCGCCGCATTTCGAGAGCTCCCATCTCGTTTCCGTCGAGGATCGTCTCGTGAAGGTCGTAACCGAGATCGTCCATCACCGCGCGGATCACGGTCATGCCGGCCGTGGTGCGGTACGGCGGAACGTTCTCGAGAACGACGACGGCGGGCTGGCAGGCTTTGACGATACCGAGGAAATAATGGAAGAGGGGCCCCGCCGTTTCATGCTCCTCTGCCGTTGCGATGGCGTTCTTGGCGCGGCCTGCAACGGAGGCTCCGGTGCAGGGCAGCCCGGCGGCGAGTATATCGATGCGAGGAAGGATCGCGGGATCGACATCCTCGACCCTGCCCTCGATCGCCAGTGCCTCGTCGGACCAGATGGGATTATTGGCCAGGGCAACCTCGAGTACATGAGGATCCTTCTCGACGGCAAACGTGAGTTCGGAGGAGAATCCGCGATCGCGCAAGCCGCTGTGCAGGGCGTGGTCAAGAATCCCGGCGCCGTGTGCCAGGCTTCCGAAGGACAGGGGCTGATGCTGAACGACGCGACGGATCAACCGGTTCAGGCGCTCGCGCGCATCGCGATCGGCAGGGTGGACAGCAATGACGATGCGCCCCTTCTCGAAGGTCGCAACGATCCGTTCGCAGTCCCCGAGCGTCCGCTCGACGGCTCCGCCGTTGATGTCGATAATAGGCAAGGTGTCGCCACGGCGCTTGCGGGAGCTGACGACCCGATCGCCGGCCTCCTCGAGGACGATCTCCAGCATGGAGCCGGACTCGCGGATTTCGAAGGACAGCCCGGGCAGGAACCGGGCCCGCGCCAGGCGCCGTCCCTCGAACCAAAGCCGGCGAGTCCCACGATGATGTCCGACGCGAGAGAACTGAATGCCGATCACGGATTTACGTGAACGGGCGGCCTTGTGCGTATTCATGTGGGCTCCACGTAGAATCGAAGGAAAAGGGAGAGGCTTGATCAACCTGAATGACCGCCGATGATCTGGACCGAAATGATGACGTTCTTTGCGTCCTTGAACGTTTCCTGCAGTCTGGCGCGATGACGCTCGGCTCGCTTGCGGTCGTCGTCACAGATCAGAAGAAGAATCTTGGCTGCAGTCTCGATCACGGAAACATCGAGATTGCTGCCAAGGCTTCCCCCATACTGTTTGGCCATTCCCTTTCCATGAAGCCTTTCCCGGGCTTGGGTAACCGTAAGAACGCGCTTGTCGTTTGCGTTCATGGGATCTCCTGTCCGGGGGAGCGGCCCCGGCCGGCCAGGCTCTTCGGTGCGCGCAACGATGACGCGCCGCTAGCGAAGCCTGACCATCTGCGAACAGGTTGTGGAAAGACAGAGACGGGGGGCGCGAGGCTCCCGATCAGAAGGTGCCTCAGGAGCGGTCATCCCGCGACAGGATGAGCGCCTCGATCTCCTTCAGAAAATCCGCGGACGGTCCGGTCAGGATGATTTCGGCGGTCGATTTACGGGGCACCTGCGGAACTTCGCTCTTCGCGATGCCTGCGGCTTCGGAATAGATCCTCTGGAGGATAACGGAGATCTCGGGATCTTCCTGCTTGGCCAGCTGGCCTGCGTGGTGGTTGGCGCGAAGCATGACCGCCGAGTTGTACATCGTGCCCTGCTCGTAATAATGAATGGTATTACGGGTCACGAAGGATCCGACGACGATCCCGAGGATCATGATCAGGGCAACCTCGATCAGCGAAAATCTCCCGGTCAGGATCCGGTCGGCGAAGGTGGGTTTCTGGACGGGCGTCAGCATTTTTTTGGTTCTCCACACTGCTCTTTTTATGAATATGGTTCTCTATTTCCGAAAGGGTTCACGATGGCTGGTTGTCCCAAAGCATCGGCTTGGCCCACTCCTCCGCTGTCATGAGAGGGGTTGCGCGCATCCCTTCCGGCGTCACGACCACGGGGTTCCCGATTTCGTCGGCGCTGCAGATCACGACATGATCCTTGCCGGCCTTGATGTGGGCGATGGGTTCCTTCTCGAGAATATCGCGCCCGGACTCGAAGGGGGTGAGCGCGAAGGTCGGCCTCTGCCCTTCGACCTCAACCAGCACCTCGCAGCCGTGGCCATGGGGGGAGACCAGGAAGATGGCATAGGCGGCCCCGAGGCGGTCGATCTCGATCCGCCAGGCTTCCGGGGTCGCGCGGTCGCTCCCGACCGTCTCGACCGTCGGCAGGATGCTG
>NPIG01000045.1_pt2 | contig 73022 bp, 56 predicted proteins | sample 8637441 | NCBI WGS metagenome assembly NPIG01 (sample SAMN07420675, study PRJNA396082) | bioreactor metagenome | isolation source: sample BR6 brine-fed electro-methanogenic bioreactor BR | place: Japan: Kochi | collected 2016-06-14
GCTTGGCCATGGCACCCTGGTCCGTTGTGCTTGGGCTCCGCCGTGCTTGGCCATGGCACCCGGGTTAGAGAGGAGAGGGTGGAGAGGTGAGAGGAGAGGGGTGCTGCCGCAGCAGGTGACTGGGGAGGCGGGGCGGGTGGGGTAAGGCTTGCGTGCTCTGCATGGCGGCGCACGGCGTTGAGCACCTCGGGCTAATGCGGTCTATTTTCGCCGTGCTTGGCCATGGCACCCGGCGCTGCCGTACTTGCCCCCTCCGCCGTGCTTGGCCATGGCACCCAACTTCGTCGAGCTTGGCCATGGCGATCGAGCAAGGGCCCCCGATCAATCCAGCCGCGATCAGCCCCGCCAAGGTCAGCCCAGCAGGTTGGCGATGCGGTCGAGGCCTTCGTCGATCTGCTCCATGCCGCAGGCGAAGCTGAAGCGGACGCAGGCGTCGGCGCCGAAGGCGACGCCGGGGACGACCGCGACGCGGGCCTGCTCGAGCACCTGGGCGGCGAATTCAACGGACCCCTGCACGCCGAGTCGGCCAAACGCCCCACTGACATTGGGAAATGCGTAGAACGCTCCGGTCGGCGGATTGCAGCGCACACCAGGCAGCGCGCTGAGCCGCTCGTGGATGTGGCGGGCGCGCTGCTCGAAGGCCGCGCGCATCTGCTCGACGGCCGACTGGTCGGCGGTGAGCGCCTCGATCAGCCCGTGCTGGACGAAGGTGCACGCGCCGCTGGTTCCCTGGCTCTGCAACTTGGCCATGGCCTTGATGACCGGCTCGGGTCCGGCGGCATAGCCGATGCGCCAGCCGGTCATGGAGTAGGTTTTGGAGCCGCCGTTGAGGGTCAGCGTGCGGGCGTAGGCGTCGGGGCCGCAGGCGGCAAAGCTGAGGAACTGCTGGCCGTTGTAGAGCAGCCGGTCATAGATTTCGTCGGACAGAACGACGATGTCCGTATCGGCGACGACTGCGGCCAGGGCGCGCACCTCGGCCGGGTCATAGGTGAATCCGCCGGGGTTGCTCGGCGAGTTGAAGATCAGCATGCGGGTTTTTGGCGTGATGGCGGCCGCGAGTTGCTCGGGGGTGATCTTGAAGCGGTTGTCCTCGGCCCCTTCGACGAAGACGGGCACGCCGCCGGCGAGCTTGACCATCTCGGGGTAACTCACCCAGTACGGCACCGGGATGATGACTTCGTCGCCGGGATCGATGGTCGCCTGGATGGCCAGGGCGCAGGCCATCTTGCCGCCGGCGGTGACGATGACCTGCGCGGGCTCGTAGGTGAGGTCGTTTTCGCGGGCGAGCTTGGTACACACCGCCTGCTTGGCGGCGGGCAGTCCGGAGGCGGGCTTGGAGTACTTGGTCTGCCCTGCTTTCAGCGCCGCAATGGCGGCGTCCTTGACGTTCTGCGGCGTATCGAAGTCGGGCTCGCCGGCGCCGAAGCTGAGGACGTCAATGCCCTCCGCCTTCATGGCGGCCGCTTTGGCCGTCACCGCCAGGGTGGCGGACTCGGCCAGGGCCTGGACGCGCTGAGAAATCTTCATGGCTGTTCTCCTTTGCCAAAGGCCTGCCGAGACAGGTGTTCGCAGACTCTAACGCGGCGCGCTGCCGACGCAAGCGCGGCCGCCGGGTGTCGCGGGGAGTTCGCAGGCTGCGGGAATCAGTCGCAGGTATGTGTGCCGGCGGATGTGGCCGCGGCAATCTGGGCCGCGGAGAATCCGTTGAGGGCGTCGGGACCGGCGAAATTCCAGTGCGACGCGTTGAAGACGCCGCCGTTGGGACCGCGTCCGGGCTGGGATACGGCATAGCTGTCGTTGTAGTCCCAGGCCTTGCCCGTGCCGTCCACGCCGCGGACGCCGAAGACGTCGATGGCCAAGTCGCCGGTGGCGCCGTCGCTTTTGAGGAGCTGGTAGACGTCGTTGCCGTTGCCGTTGGCGACGCCGTGGTAGAGATCCGCTTCCTGACCATAGACCAGCAGGAAGGAATCGCCGGGGCCGGCGTTGGTATTGGCGATGACGTAGGACACGCCCGGGGCGAGCGTGCCGGACATCTCACCATAAACCATGCTCAAGAAGTTCTCACTGGGGTCGCCGTTGGTGTAGAGCGCGATGCGGTAATCGGCGAGGTCCACCGTGGTGTCGCCGCAGTTGGTCAGTTCGATCAGTTTCGGTTCGCCGTTGGTCAGCGTTCCGTCCACCACCTCGGTGATGATCAGGCCGGCGGTGATGGGCGGCGGAGGCGGGGGCGGCGGCGTTCCGCCGAAATGGCGCTGGAGGAAATGGTAATCGGCGAGGTCGAGGTCTTCGTCGAGATCGGCGTCGAAACACGCGCAGTTCTGGACGAGCGAAGCCTGAGGACCGGCCATGCACATCTCGAAATGCCGGGCGTCGAGCAGATCGATGGTGCCGTCGCCGTTGCCGTCACAGAGCGGTCCGCCGGCCGCACAACCGTGGCTGGAGACGTCCTGGAGATAGCACGGCGAGCCGACGTCGACGCCGTCGAAGACCGTATTATTGACGACCACGAACGCGCCGTCGAAGCCCGCCAGGGAAGTATCCCAGACGGCAGGGTCATCGTTGGCCAGCGTGGTGTAGCCGGAACCGGGGAGCATGTAGATGCTGGGGCCATCGGGCCAGACGCGCGGCCAATCCTCGTTGTCGAATCCGCTTTCGTAGAAGACCGCGTCGGAGACCAGGGGCAGGGCGCCGCCGGGCATGACCACCCGGAGCGACTCGCCGGCGTTGCCGAGATTGGAGCCGGCCAGGCCGCCATTGCCGTTCTCGCCGTTGGAGGTGGTGTGCAGGGGCGGCACGAGCCAGGCATCGCTGAAGGCGTCGGGATCGCCGGCGGAGGGCGTCACGACCACGGTCGAGTGGGCGCCGAGAATGTACGGGGGGAACTCGCCGCTGCGGGTGGCGTTGTCGGCCAGGTACCAGCCGGCGAGGTTGATGGGCGCGTCGGTGGCGTTGTAGAGCTCGACCCATTCGGTGGCCGCGGGGTTGTCTTCGGTCGAATCGGGGTTGTACATGATCTCGGTGATGACCACGTCGCCGCACTGGACGAACATCTCGACGGTGGTCGGCGCTGATTCGAGCAGGCCGTCGAAGGTGGTGAAGGTGAAGGTGTCCAGGCCGCAGCCCCCGGTGTTGTCGTAGCGCACCTGGTTGAAGGGGATGCGCGGCATGAGGTAACCGTCGCCGGCCACCATTGCGGGGGTGACCTTCACGTTGGAGGCAATGTCCCAGAGTTCGCCGTTCTGAGGCAGCGACTTGATGCGGAAGAGCAGCAGGCCGAAGAAAGGCCGGGTGGTGTCGGTGCCGATCAGGGGCACGACCTCGGACAAACCGGGATGGGTGAGTACCTGCTGCTGGACGGCCGTCGGAGCGCGGTTGCCGGGGGAGGCGCCGTACAGGTAGCCGGGCGAACCGACGTCCAGACCGCTGTAGACTCCGGAGCTGTTGGCCTGAACGACCCCTCCGGCTTCATCGCCGTTCATGTGGGCGCGCCAGTTGGATCCGATGTCGTTGCCCGCGGCGGTGTAGCTGGCGAAGGAAGTGGCGCTGGGATAATCATCCGGCACGATGGTGATGCTGCCGTCGAAGGTGTTCACCGGCCACTCGGAGGGGAAGGGGAATTCTTCGGCGTAGTTGACCACGTCGATGATCTGCGTGCCGTCGTTGAGGGTGAGGATTTCGTTGTCGAGGCGCTCGAAGCCGAAGGGGTCGCAAGGCTGCCAATACGGGGCGTCGAGCGGCAGGTCGTTGATATCGAACTCGTCGTTCAAGGGTGCGTTTGAGAGGTTGCGGCCGACCAGCGCGCCGTCGGCGGTGCCGTTGGTATTCAACTGGATGACGTTCACGGTGGACGGCAGGCCCCACGCGGTGCGGAAATCGGCGACGGTGGGCTTTTGGCCGAAAATCTCGGCGCCGTCGGGGATGACCACCACCACCTCAAAGGAGCGCAGGATGAAATCGGGAAAGCTGCCGCCGCGGAGGGGCGTGCAGGCGTCGCCGGATTCGTCCACGTCCTCGTCCTGGAAAAACCAGCCGCCGATGTTGATGTCGGTGTAGCTGGTGTTGAAGAGCTCGATCCATTCGGCGTTGGAGGTGAACAGATCGTTGTCGAAATCGCCTTCGATCGAGGCGGGGTTGTACATGATTTCGGAGATGATGACGTCGCCGGGCTGAGGATCGGGATTGAGGTCGATCTGGCCGCGGATAGCGCCGGCAGGAAAGGCGACCGAGTCGACCTGCACGTAGAGCCGCCCTGCCTCCAGGGCGGCGAGGCCGGCGGTGTCGATATTCCAGACGCCCTGAAAGCCGTTGGTGCCCACGGGGTTGACGGTAAACAGGGTCACGCCGTTGGAGCCCCAGTTCGCCTCGCGGACGGTGGCCTGGGTGGCGTTTTCGACGCCGTGGAGAATGGAGACGGTGAGGGTGGTCTCGGTATCGTTGAGGGTGGCCGACCCTTGACCGGCCGCTATGCTGGCCGATGGCGGAACAACCTGCTCCGGCGTGAGGACGAAGTTATGGGTGACCGCGCCCCGGGCGGCGGAGACGCCGCTCACGGCAAGGATGATTGCGACGCACGCGGGCCGCAGCAGTGTTGCGGCCCGGCCAGCGCAAATGGCCACCCGATTCAACCTGGATCGGAGATTGCGCACTTTCCACACTCCAAGCCGAGCGACGCGTGTCGGTCGCCCGGCAGCCCCCTTCGGCCGGCTCGCACCTGCACCCAAACCCGGTTGCGAGCGATGCTTACCCACTGGCGAGCCGATGCCGCAAACCAGTTGCCCCGGGCCCGGATGACCTCTGATCATACCAGATCGCGCCCGCGGATTAACATGAAACTTCCATGAATCTTCCCGGGCATAGCCAACCACAACGACAAATTGGCGCCTGCGCGGTCCTGGCGGCGCGCGGTTATCGGGCTTTCCCGACGCAGAGACGCCGGACGAGACATTTTCGGGGTAGCGGGGCGCCCCAACGGTTATGGTGGCGGACCGCTGCCGTAAATCTGGGTGAAGCGCTGGAAGTCGTGTAGATCGATGTCCTCGTCGGCGTTGAGGTCGAAGATATCCCGACAGAGGGGCTCGGGGAGGACAAAATCGATCCCCTGGGCCGGCCCGCTGAGACAGCCGATGAAATCGGGCACGTCCGCGGCCCCGATGATGCCGTCGTTGTTGCCATCACCCGGAATGAGGCGCAGGCCGGAGAGGAGGCCAAACATCACCGGCTGGCAGGGTGCGTCCGGATTGCCGCAAGGGACGAGCTCGAGCCCATCGATGTCGTCCTGCTGTCCCATCAGCCCGAATTGGTCGCCCGGCGCGAAGAGTACGAGCACGGGGTCGCCAAGCGGTCCGATGGTCACGCGGAAGACGGCGGCGCCGGGATTGCGGTCAATGTCGGGAAAGAGACTCACCGACGGCGAATTGGGCGTCAGGGAGAACCACACCCGATCGCCGGCGTCGAACACACCGTTGGTATTGCCATCGGCCACGATCAGGGCGTCGATTTCGTCGGCCACGTCCAGACCGAGCTGCTGGGCGCTGGCGAAGGGGAAGTTCTGCTGCAAGCCCGTCACGTCGGGAGCGGGATCATAGAAGATATCCGCCCCACTGTTGCCCGGCAGGAATCCGGAAACCAAGGAGGTGGAGCCGGCGGTCACGGAGAAATAGACGCCGGCCAGGGTAGTGCTTCCGCGGCTGGGCGAACCGGACTCTTGCTCGTAGGCCATGGCGTCGACGTTGTCCTCGGCGACGACGCCGGCATAGCTGGCGGCCTTCGTGGGTGGGGTACCCTGCAGGCCCTGCCCGCCTTCATCGTAGTTGTTCATGGCCAGGGTGTTGCCGGTCGTGCCGCTGCGCAAAGTCAGCGTCGGCCCGTTCGTATCGAAATCGGTCAGGGAAATGAAGCCGTCGCCCGCGGCGTGCCCGCGCAGCGCCTGGTCGGCGACGTTGTGCACCACATTGGCGGCGACCAGCCCGGGTTCGGGCGGCACGTCGCCCGTCGCGCTGCGCGACACGGAAAAGAGAAAGACCCATTGCGTTGTGGTGGCCTCTTCGGCGCGGTTGAAGCTGAAGCTGTCCAGGTCGTCTCCGGGGCGTCCGAGTCCCAGCCCCTCGCCGAGAAACAGGACCGTAGGCCGGGGGTTGCTGACCTGCCCACGCTCGAGGACGGCGTCGGCGAAGAGCAGGAACGGGGGCTGGGGGTCCTCGACGCTGGGGGACTCGGCGTCGAACGAATACAAGGGCAGCGCGATCGGCTCGCGCGGGAAGTACGCCCAGGTCGGCGCTGCGCCAGCCGCGAAGGCCAGCGCGGCGCAAGCCAGCGCGGTGAATGTCTGTCGTGGTCCGAATCTTGTGGTCATGATCATCTCCCCTGCGGGCCCGAACTTGTTTGTACGCGATTCGACGGATCGGAATCAACCCCTGAGCCGGGCAGCCAGGGCGGCCAATTCGGATCCAACCGGAGCTTGCGCAGCAGCAGCTTGGCGTGGTAGGTGTAGCGCACTTCGGCGTCATAGCTGCGCCAGGCCCGTTCGAGGCCGGTGACGGCCGCGGCGCGGTCGCCGGCCGCCAGGCGGCTCAGCGCCGCGTGGAATTCGGCTTCGCCGCGCAAACGCCAGGGCCGCTCGGCGGAGTCGTCCGCGAGGTCGAGAAGCTGCCCGAGGGACCGCCGGCCGGCGACCAGCTCGAAGAGGCTGTGGATCCATTCCGGCGATTGTTCCGGGATGACGCCGACGTCGTAGCGGATATTCGGACCCAAGACGGTGAGATGCTGCTCCGCCGCCGCGGGCTGACCGAGCAGGCGCAGGCAGGAGGCGGTCCAGATGACCGCGAGGGCATTGGTCGAAGCGTCCTGGGAGATGGCATAGGCTTCGGTCTCGGCCTGTTCCAGTTCGCCGCGCTCCGCGAGGACCAGCAGGGGATAGACGTGGTCGTAGAACCAGGGTTCGCGTTCCAGGCAGGCGCGGTGGCGGTCGAGGTCGGCCGTGGCTTCGTCGAGCAAGCCCAGCCAGTAGGCGACGCGCCAGCGGTAATGGGTGGATTCGCAAGCGGCCATGGTTGTGGGGCTGCTGATGTCGGCCGCGTGGGAAAACGCCGCGTACGCTGCGGCCAGTTCGTCCATGCTCTCCAGCGTCATACCCTCGGCGAGCGCCGGGCGCGGGTCCGCGGGGTTGATCTCTTGCCCGGCGCGGGCCCAGCGCAGGGATGCGTCGAAGTGCTCGTGCATCTGCGCGTCGCCGCGCGTGCCCTCGCTGCCGGCGTAGACCTCGCCGGCAAGGCGGTGGGCGATGGCCAGCAGGTTGTGGGGATAGGAGCTGTAGATCTCGTATTGGGCGACTTCCTCGAGGGCGCGGGTGATGACGCCGAGGTTGTCGATGCTGCGTTCGTTGTACATCTGCTGGTTGCGGGCGCTGGCCAGGTGGAGACTGGCGAGGACGAAGACTTCGCCCTCGGCAGCGCGCAGTTGCCGGGCCTTTTCGTAGGAGGCCATGGCCTCCTGGGGTTGCAGGCGCTGCAAGGCGAGGCCGCGGAAAAACCAGGCGGCGGCCGAGCGGTCGGGCAACGCATCCGCCACGGCGACCTCGGCGAGCACGCGATCGGATTCATCGAGATGGGCGTGGGCCGCGGCCAGGAGGTAGCGGGCCTCCGTGTAATTGGGGTAATCCGCACACAGCGACGCGAGTTGCTCGGCGGCGCGCCGGGGGGATTCGCTCCCGCGGTTGCTCATCAGCGTCGCCAGCGCCTCGAGAAAACGCAGTCGCCGGGCGTCGCCGCCCAGGGCTTCGGCCTGCTCGAGTTGAGCGTACAGATCGGGTGTGGGCCGAAAGTCGACGAAGACCATGCGCCGGTAGACGTCGTCGATGATGGCGTCGGCCTGTTGCCGATCGGCCGCGGCGAGGCTGGCGGCCAGACCGGCGGTCAGGGCAAGGACGACGAAGGCGGCGGTGAGGGCGGTGGATGCGGCCTTGTGCCGGCGGGCCCACTTGACCGCGCGGGTGATCGGACCGATCGGGCGACTGCGGATGGGCCGACCGTCGGCGAAGCGGCGCAGATCGTCGGCGAGGTCGGCCGCGGTTGCGTAGCGTCGATTCACGTCCTTGTCCATCGCCTTGAGGCAGATGGTCTGCATGTCGCGCGGGATGTGTGGATCGATGCGCCGGGGCGCGAGGGGTTCGCGCTCGCGAATGGCGGTCATGATCTGTTCGCGGCTCTCGCCCTCGAAAGGCCGGCGCAGGGTGAGCAGCTCATATAGCGTGACGCCGAAGGAGTAGATGTCGGTGCGGTGATCGATGGCGGACTGATCGCCCCGGACCTGCTCGGGTGAAAGGTAGGCCGGCGTGCCCATGACCTCGCCGCTCATGGTCAGACTGGGGGCGTCCGCGAGGCGGGCCAGTCCGAAATCGGTGATGTGCAGGCGCGATTCCAGACCGACGAGCAGATTCTGGGGCTTGATGTCGCGATGGATGATGCCCGCCCGATGGGCGTGTTCGAGGGCCTCGGCGACCTCGGCCATCATGCGGGCAAGGTGGGCGTAATCCTGCCGGTGGCGATGCAGGTGCACGGCATCGTTGGAGGCGGGTCGTGTAATTTCGGGCGGTTGGGAGGCTGGTTCAGTCGGAGGCGCCGGCGATGCGTCCGATCGGGTGGGCGTGGCGGTCAACGAGGGATTCGACGGGCAGAGGATGCGCGAACGGGCCTGAATGGCCACGTCGAGTCCGGCGCCGTCGATCAACTCCATGGCGTAGTAGAACTGGCCTCGCTCTTCGCCGCGGGCGTAGATGGGGACGATGTTGGTGTGGTGGAGGCGGGCGGCTGCTCGGGCTTCGTTGCGGAAGCGTTGAATGGCGAGTGGTCCGCGGAGCCCGTAGCCGGGGAGCACCTTCAGTGCGACTTCACGACTGAGGGAGAGTTGCCGGGCGCGGTAGACGACGCCCATGCCGCCGCGGCCCAGCTCGCCGAGGATCTCGAAATCGCCCAGGACCTGGCCGGCGGCATAGCGACCCGGCGGTCCCAGATCGAGAAAGGCGGCGCTGGAGCCTCGCTGGCGCGTCGCGGAGAGCTCGACCTCGAGCCCGTGTGCATCGGACTCCAGATCGAAGGCGTCGCGCAGTTGGGCGGCGAGTTGATCTTCTTCGTTGATGGCGCGGTCACCCGGATCCATTGGTTGCTCAAATCATCCGCAAATCGGCCGATCCACGCGGCTGCCACAGAAGTCACGGTCGGGCATCGTGGGAAACACCGCACCTGGCGGAGCGGACAGAACCTCCACGGAGGCCCACCGTCTCATAGACGCCCACTGGCCTATGGTTGACACGGAGTGGGCAAAAACGCGATTTATTGGCCCGTATGCCCCGTTGGCAGCGAGGGCGTCAGACGTCGGCCTCGGGATCGAGGGCGTCGAGCCGCTCCTTGACCTGCTTGAGCACGCGGCTTTTGGCCTGGTAGACGCTGGCCTTGCCGATGCTGAGAAGTTCGGCGGTTTCTTCGACGGATTTGCCGGCGAGCACGTGGACGCGAAAGGCGTCGAGCGTCACCTGTTCGAAGTTGGGCGCGACCTCGCGGAGGGCCCAGCGCAGGCGATGGGCCCGCCACTCGTGCTCCCAGCGTTCATCGGTGTCGGCTTCCTGGACGGCGGCGAGGTAGTCGAAATTCTGGGGGTCGAGCAGTTCGCCCTGGTGGGCCTGCTTGCCGGCGCGGCGGCCCATGGTGCGGACGACGGCGACGCGCAGGTAGCTGCGGAAACGCCCCTTGGTGGCGTCGTATTCGAAACCATCGAGGGCTTTGAGCAGGGCCATTTCCACTTCCTGGACGATGTCTTCGGCGTCGACGGCCGACGCGCCGCGTTTGCGCGCGTAGCGATAGAGCAGTTCGCCGTAGCGTTCGTGGAATTCCTGCCAACTGAGGGAGTCCTTGCGATCCCGCAGGCGCAGAAGCAGCGTGGCCCTGGTGCTGTCGAACCGTTCCATAGCAACGCCATTGTCCGGGGTTGGGGGCGATCACTCAAGTAGATATGTCAAGCGGTGCGAAAAAGTGTCGCACATGGGGCACTTCGACGCAGGTCTGAGCGGTAACGGCTGCCCATTTTGACATTGTGCACGCAGGATGCGGACGATTACCCCTGCTTGTGCGCCATGGCCGGCCGGAACCTGTCAAACGTACCCATGAACTCGCCTACAACATGGCGCGCCATGATTGCGGTGCAATGCATGGGTAGCTGCCGGTCACCGCGTGGCGCGAGACGAAGAATCATCGTGGCCGGGCATCGGGGAGCCTGAAGGGCCGAGGGCGCAACGTTGCGTCGCCCTGACGCCGGCAAGAAGATCCATGGGGACGTTTGGCTGGCGCGAGGACGCCAGGGAGGTGAACGGATGAAGATCTCGAACTGTAGCAGCGGGTGTATGCTGGCGATGGTCGGGACGCTGCTGATCGCAGCGTTTCCCGCCGTCGCCCAGCAGCCGCAGGCGTGCTGCCTGCCGGATGGGAGTTGTGCGATGATGGATCCCCAGGAGTGCCTCACGATTCCGGGCGCGTTTACCGGGGGCGTGGGGTCGATGTGTCTTGGGGATGGGAACAACAACGGGGTGGACGACGCGTGCGAATCGACGAACGAATGTCGGCCCACGCCCGACCACCAGGCGTGCGCGCCGACGGATTGCCCGGTCGCGGGGGAGGAGTGCCTGCCCGCGTGCGTGCGCATCGGTCCGGACGGCGTGCCGGCGATCAGCGCCTGCGATTGTCGATTTCCCAATGAATGCCACGTGAATCCCGACGATCCCGCGGCCGGATGCGTGGGCGAATGCCCGCCGGGAGAGGTCTGCCGCCAGGACGTGTTCACCTATCCGGACGAGACGGTGGAGATTTGCTGCAACTGCGTGCCGGAGGGCGGCGAGGACGAGGCGTGCTGCTTCTCCGACGGAACGTGCCAGAACCTGCCGGCGGGCGACTGCCAGGCCAATGGCGGCATTCCGCAGGGTCCCGGCGCGGTCTGCACGGCGCCCGAGGCGTGCTGCCTGGACGACGCGACCTGTATGGACGTCGATCCGCTGTGTTGTGACGACATGGGCGGAACGCCGTTGGGCGCGGGGAGCATGTGTCTCGGCGACAGCGACGGCGACGGCAAGGATGACGCGTGCAGTCCGCCCCAGCCGGTTTGCCCGCTGGCGACCGATTATTGCGCCGAGTTCCAGAGCCGCGACTGCCAGACGGACGATCCGGCCGCTTCGGCTTGTTTTCCCAAGGGCGTGATCGTGGGGCCGAACCTCAATCCCATCGTTGAGGCTTGCGAATGCTACAGCGGGGAGGATTGCGGACCGGTGGCGATCGATCCGGTGGGCGGCGACTTCGTCGTTTCCTGCCCGGGAACTTGCCCTGATCCGAACGCGCGGTGCCAGGTCTTCGTGGACGGCGTCCCGACGGGCGCCCCGGACATCCCGCTGTCTGTGACCCAGCCGGGGCAGGTGATCACCTGTGATTGCCCAGAGCCGGCGGAAGACGAGGCCTGCTGCTTTGCGGACGGCACGTGCACGAACATGCCGGCACCGGACTGCGTGCAGAACGGCGGCACACCGCAGGGCCCGGGCAGCATGTGTACGGCTCCGGTGGCCTGTTGCCTGCCGGATGATACCTGCGCCATGATCGATCCGATCTGCTGCGACGATCTCGGCGGCACGGTGATCGCCGGCGCCGCGTGCACCACCACCGGTCCGGAAGGCTGCTGCTACGATGACGGCTCCTGCGCCGACATCGACCCAGTGTGCTGTGTGGCCAACGGCGGTACGCCGCAGGGTCCGGGCAGCATGTGCCTGGGCGACAACGACGGCGACGGCAACGACGACCTCTGCGTCCCGCCGCCTCCGGTGTGTCCGCTGGCGACCGAATTGTGCGCGCCGATTCAGACGCGCGACTGCCAGACCTCGGATCCGGACTTGTTTGCATGTTTCCCGACGGGCGTGGTCGTCGGTCCGAATCTGAACCCGATCGTCGAGGAGTGCGCCTGCTTTAACGACACCGATTGTGGCCCGGTGGTGGTGGATCCGATCGCGGGCACGAACGATTACTTCCTGGCCTGTCCGGGCGACTGCCCGGATCCGGCGGAACCGTGCGAGATCCATATCGACGGCATGCCCATCGGCATGGCAAGCACACGGCTATCCCAGGTGCCAGCCGGCTCGATCGTGACCTGCGATTGCGCCCCGGTGCCGGACGATGAAGCCTGCTGCCTGCCCGACGGGACCTGTATTGATGCCCCGCCGGCCAACTGCATCGCCAACGGCGGCACGCCAGGTGGACCGGGGAGCGCGTGCAGCGGCGTGGTGACCGCGTGCTGCCTGCCGGATGGAAGCTGCCGCATGGTCGATCAGACCTGCTGCGACGATCTGGGTGGAACAACAATCCCCGGCGCAACGTGCAGCGCGAATGAAGAGGCCTGTTGCCTGCCGGATGGCACCTGCACGATGGCCGATCCGCTGTGCTGCGTTGAGCAGGGCGGCGCGCCTGGCGGCGCCGGCAGCATGTGCACGGCCGTCGAAGCCTGCTGCCTCGATGACGGTAGTTGCGTGGATCTTGACCCCGTCTGCTGCCTGGAACAGGGCGGCATGCCGCAGGGCGCGGGAAGCAACTGCGACAACGTGGTCTGTGAGGATCCCGGGGACGAGTTCGTCATTGAGTTTTCTCTGGATATCGGCAGCGACACCGAATTGAGCGACCCGTTCGCCAACGGCAACGAGGGCGCCGATCCCGGTGACGTGTACTGGTGGCGCAGCGCCCCCTACGCCCCGCCGCTGCAACCCTGCGGGCGCGACGGATTCAAGGATGACGCATTCATCTTCGGCTTCGATCCGTCGCCGAGTGCGCCCGACTGCGCGATGCCTCCGGCGACGGCCGTCCCGGTGGGCAACGGCGGCGATCCGCAGGACTATTACGAGTTGTTCTTCGACCTCGACGGGCACGATCAGCTCAGCCTGGAGTTGAGCGAGTTCATTCCGCCGACGGCGCCGCTGCCTGGTCCGCTGCCGCAGGAGCAGTTGCCGCCGACGCAGTGCATCTATCCGCCGCAGTTTCTGCTGATGTCGTTCGACGACGACAAGGCCGCGGGCTGGCCGGCGGGCGATGTGCCGGTGACGGCCGCTTCGCCGGCGGGGGCGATTCACGGTCGGTCGGCCGTCAATGACGAGGTCGTGGGACTGACGCTCGCCGGCGGTGGTTTCCCCGTGCCTGTGGCGCTGACCTATCGGCCCTTCGACGAAGTCGACATCCACGACAGCATGCGGCCCAACCCCGACATGTCGGAGCGGGAAGACGATGACGTGGACTCGCTTGACATTGTTCGCGGTCCGCAAGTCTGCCCGTTCTGGTATTTCAGTCCGGACCATGAGGCCCGCCGCGGGCTGGATCCCGGGAGCATTTACCTGGCCACCGGCGGCGGCGCTCCGGTGAAAGTCATCGACGACGCCATTCACCTGGGGTTGGACGAATCCACCGACATCGACGCGTTCGAGTTCACCTGGCTGAACGATGAACTGATCGGCGGTCCGGGTATGTCGGTTCTCGCGGTGTTGTTCAGCGTCGACGACGATGATCCGCTGACGCCTGTGGATGAATCGGGCGGATTGAACCCGCGGCAGATCTACGCATCCCTGATGACGGGCGGGTACGTGCCCCTGCTTAGCGAGGAAGACCTGCCGCGCGATGACGTGGACGCGCTGACCATCTGGATTGCGGAACTGCTCCCGCCGTGCAACCCGGCGGACGTGAACTGCGACGGCTTCGTGAACGGACTGGATGTCGCTGCGATCAAAGCGCCCGGCACGTGGTCGATGCCGGTGGGCATGGCAATATGCCCTCGGGCCGACGTTAACGGCGATGGCAACATCAATGGGCTGGATATTGCCGCTGTCAAAGCACCGGGCACCTGGCAGACCTCCACAGGACCTTGTGAATGTCCGAATCCATGCCCGTAATAAGCAGCCCATGGTCTGTCGATTGAAGGTGAATCGCCAGTAAAACACCCGCCCGGAAGCAATAAGCTTCCGGGCGGGTGCTGTCCTTTGGGACATGGCTTGAACGGCATCTGTTGCCGCATACAGCGGTCATGGGGCGGATACGTCGGTCGCCCAAGGGACTCAGCCTCGGTAGCGGTTGAACCAGGCGCGCTGCTCGAAGGGGAGCTTCTCCTGCTGCGGCCGGGCCTCGCGCGGTTTGCCGAGCGGCAGAATCACGCGGATGACCTTGTCGGCCGGGACGCCGAGGAGGTCGCCGATGGTGCGGGCGCGGTGCTCCAAGCGCAACCAGCCGTCGATCCAGACGGTGGCGTAGCCCAGGGCGGTGACGGCCAGCAGCATGTTCTCGACGGCGGTCGCGCAGTCCTCCACCTGGAAGGCGTGCCCCTCGTAGGTCGCTTCCGGGTGAACATCTACGATACATGCGATGTAAGCCGCGGCTTGCTGCATGGCCGTGTTGGCCCCGGGTAGGGCGCGAATTTGGGCCACCAGATCGGGATCGTCGACGATGACGAACCGGGTGGTTTGGGCGTTTTTACCGGACGGGGCCTGCAAGCCGGCGTGCACGATGCGGCGCAGATCGTCGCGCGGGACGGGGGCATCGTGGAACGGGCCCCGGTAGCTGTGGCGGGCGGCGATGGCTTCGAACAGCTCCATGGTGTCGACTCCTGCGTTGCAAAACGAGGTGTGACGTCCCGACGTCACGCGGAGGCGGAGTATACCGCGCTCGCGTGAAGCCGTGGCGTCCGGTCGTGGGGTGTGCCGGCGGCGCCTCCCGCCCCACATGCGGCGACTTTTTTTGCAGGTGTCGTCCATTTGCCCGGGGTTGCAGTTAGCATAGTGGAGAGACGTGGAGCAGGACGACACCGCCGTGAATCTGTTCGAGGGCAATTCTGACGCGACCGAAAGCCTGCTCCAGCAGGTGGACGACGGGGTGGAGGGCGCGCTCGACGCGTTGTTCGCCCACCATCGCCCGTTCCTGCGGCGGTTCGTGCAACTGCGTATCGACGGGCGTCTGCGGCAGCGGGTCGACCCGTCGGACGTGGTGCAGGAGGCCCAGATCGAAGCCTCCCGCCGGGTGAACGACTTTCTCATCCATCCGGCGGTGCCGTTTCGCTTGTGGCTGCGCCAGATCGCCTACGATCGGCTGCTGATGTTACGGCGGCGTCATCTCGGGGCGCAACGGCGCTCCATCGAGCGGGAATCGCCGCTGATCGATCAATCCTCGGTGCAACTGGCGCAGCAACTGGTGGCCGACGGCTCGAGCCCCAGCGAGCATTTCGTGCGCGGCGAACTCGTCCGCCGCGTGCGGCAGGCGCTGGAGCGTCTCGGGGAGATGGACCGCGAAGTCGTGATCATGCGCAGCATCGAGGGGCTGTCCAACCAGGAGGTGGCGCTGGTATTGGGGGTGGACCCGGCAACGGCGAGCAAGCGGTACGGGCGGGCGCTGCTGCGGCTGCGGACGCTGCTGGTGGAAAGCGGCCTGTCGGAGGCGCCGCAATGAAACGGATCCGCACCGGCGAAGAGACCTCCGCGGAATCGCTGCTTGGACGGGTGGCCGACGAGTACACCCAGCGGCTGCACAACGGGGAGACGCCCGACGTCGAGGAATACGCGGAGCGGTATCCGGAGCTGGCCGCGATCATCCGGCAGGTGTTACCGGCGTTGCACGCGATCCGAGCGGCGGGCGCCGCGGCATCGTCGGCGGCGGGCGATCTGCTCGACGCCCGGGCGGTGACGGCGCGGACCTTGGGGGATTATCGGCTGCTGCGGGAGATCGGGCGCGGCGGCATGGGGGTGGTGTACGAGGCGATCCAGGTTTCACTGAATCGCCACGTGGCGCTAAAAACGTTGCCGCAGGCGGCGGTGATGGATCCGCGGCAGTTGCAGCGGTTCAAGAACGAGGCGCGGGCGGCGGCGCGCCTGCACCACGACAACATCGTGCCGGTACACGCGGTGGGCTGCGAAGGTGGCATCCAATACTACGCCATGCAGTTCATCGACGGGGCCCCCCTGACGGCGGTGATCGGCGCGGTCGCCGACCTGGCGGAGGCACGGGCGGGCGGCGCAGATGTTCCAATCCATGAGGGCCACGCCCCGGCGCCGACGAACGACGCGGGCGGTCCGGTGGCTGATTCCGCAACCCTACCCCGAACCGCATCTTGCGCTACGGCGGAGGCAGCGCTGACCGCGCTGAGCCGGTCCATCGGACGCTTCCCCGACGAGCTGATGACCGAGGACGGTCATCGGACCCCCGCGTATTATCAGGCCGCGGCGCGCCTCGCCCTCCAGGCCGCCGAGGCACTGTTTCATGCCCACGAACTGGGCGTCGTGCACCGCGACATCAAGCCCGGCAACCTGCTGCTCGACGCCACCGGACGCGTGTGGGTGGCGGACTTCGGACTGGCGATCATCCAGGCGGATCCCGGGCTGACGACGGCGGGCGACCTGCTCGGAACCGTGCGGTACATGAGTCCCGAGCAGGCCCGGATGAAGACCGCGCCGGTCGATCACCGCACGGACATTTACTCGCTGGGAGCGACGCTGTACGAGCTGCTGGCGCTGGCGCCGGCGTTCGGGGACAACGATCGGCGCGTGCTGGTGCACAAGATCACCACGGAAGCGCCGCGTCCCGTGCGGCGCGTGGATCCACAGATTCCCAAGCCCCTGGCCACCATCGTCGGCAAAGCGATGGCCAAACGTCCGGAGGACCGCTACGCCTCGGCCGACGAGCTGGCCGACGATCTGCGGCGTTTCCTGGCCGATCGCCCGATCCTGGCGCAGCCGCCGACGGCGCTGGACCGGGTGTCGATGTGGGCCCGGCGGCACCGCTCGGCGGTCGCGACGGCCGTGCTGTTGCTGGCGCTGACGGTGGTGACGCTGGCGGCGAGCACCGTGCTGATCTTGCGGGAACGCTCCGAAGCGATCCGCCAGCGCAATGAAGCCTGGCAGCAGCGCGAGCGGGCGGAGGCGAACTACCGGCTGGCCCGCGACGCCATGGACCGCATGCTCACGCGCATGTCCGACGAGGCGCTGGGCAGCACCGCGCAGCTCGAGCGCGTCCGCCAGGCCCTGCTGGAAGACTCGCTCGATTTTCACGAGCAATTGCTGCACACCCAAAGCCCGGGGGCGAGCGTGCAGCGCGACTCCGGCTACGCGTACATGCGCGTGGGGCACATCAACGCGCTGCTGGGCGAGGAAGACCGGGCGGAAGACGCCTACCGCAAGGCGATTGCGGTGTACGAACAACTCGTGACGGCCAACCCCGACGTCTCCGACTTCGCGGCCGAGCTGGCCAAGGGCTACATGGCCATGGCCACGCTGCTGTGGGAGCAGCGGCGCTACGAGGAGACGGAGGCGCCGATCCGGTCGGCATTGGCCATTTTGCACAATCTGTCGACGGCGAACGCGGCGTCCACCGACCTGCGGCAGGCCTTGGCCCGGGCGTACAACCTGCTCGGGCTGGGGCAGAATGGGCGTGGCGCGTATGCGGACGCGGAGAGCGCGCTGCGGCAGGCGGTCGAAATCCGCGCCGCCCTGCGGAACGAAAATCCCTGGGATCCGCAACACCGGGTGGAACTGGCCCGCACCTGGCGGAACCTGGCGGACGTGCAGATCGCCAGGGGACGCCAACGGGACGCGGAAGCGTTGATGCAGCAGATCATGGCGTTGCAGGAGAACCTGGTTCGGGATTTTCCCGAAGCCCTGGAATACGGCGCGGAGCTGGCCCACACCAAGCGCTGGTGGCACAAGGTGCAACAGACCCTGGCCGCCCCCTCCGACGGTCCGGCGTTCGCCGAAGAGGCGCCGCCGCTGATCGAGGACAAGCGGGCCGTCGAACTGCCGTCGCTGCCCTGGTACCAGGAACGCCTCGCCCGGGCGTACGGCTGGCTGGACGACGCGCTCAAGCGGGCGGGCCAGCCACAGGAGGCGGAAGAGGCCCACCGCCACGCGGTGATGCTTCAGAAGGACCTGGCCGGCAATTATCCCAACGTGCCTTCGTACCGCGAGGAATTGGCCAATCTGCACCTTCAGCGGGCCGAGGCCATGCGCATCGCCTGGCGCATCGACGAAGCCGAGCAGGCCTACCACGCGGCGATCGAGCTGCTCGAGGGGCTGGTGCTCCAGCATCCGCAGGCCGCGGCGTACGAGCAGCAATTGGCCCTGGCGTGGGATCGCCTGGACGAGATTGAAGAGAACCGCACGGTGGCAGACGTCGTCATCGTGGGCAAGAGCTCGCTGTCGGGCGTGAAGCAGGCCATCGCCGCCGCCCGGGCGGTGGACGTGGAAGCGGACTCGGGCAACGCGGTTTCCGACCTGGTTTACGCGGAATACCTGGCGCTGTCCGGGGATTTCGAGCGCAGCGCCACCCTCGCCCAGCGAGCCATTCGCCGCGGCGGACGAGACTGCTGGTATTACAAATCGCTGGGCTGGGCGCTGTACGGCGCCGGGCGGATGAAGGAGGCCATCGCGGCGTTCCAGCAGGCGATCGAGGCGGCCGACGAGACGGGGGCCAACCGCCTGATCGACCTCCACCCCGACGCGCTCACCGCGGCGTATTTTCTCGACCTGATCACCCGGCAGGAATTCACCGATCGGCTGGCGCGCGACATGATGACCGGCGCGAAGCTGGCGTGCTATCCCTGGTTTTACGTGGGGCTGCGGATGGAGCTTTCGGGCGACCGCGAGGCGGCGCTGGCCGCGTACCATCAGTGCATCGCGCTGGGGCAGGGACCTTCCGCACACCACACGGTCGTCTGGGCGAGCTACCGGTTGAGCGTTTTGGAAGGACGGCACGAACCCCCGCCGCTGTGGCCCGAAGAGGACACGACCGTTGACGACGTCACGGGTCCGCCGCTTCCGACGGATCGCCAGAGAGGCGCGCGACCGCGCTCCGGCTTCCGCAAGCCCTGGGAGGAGGGCCTGCGCAACGTCGTTGATCCGGGGCGCGCGGAGATCGAAGGCTTTGAGCAGTTGATGGAATCGCGCCGGTAGGCCGGTGCGGGTCAACCGCGGTGCGGCGACCCGGGCGGGCGCCTCTGGCGGCGCGCCGCACAGTCCGAACAACGCAGCCATCCCGCTCGTCGTTGACGCCAAACGCCAACGCGGAAGCGCCGCGGGGCAGCGGGAGAGGTATGCGCAGGAGGCGCCCCGGTCCGGCGCGCGGAAGGCAGACCGGCATCGGCGTCCATCGGTGGTGAAGGCAGGAGGCTGACACCACGACCCATACGGCAACGCATCGGGGACAGGATCATGAGGATCAAGACCATCGTCGATAGAAAAGCGGTCCTGCGGAACACTCACGACTGGGCGGAAGACCCCGCGCCGGCGCGCCGGGCGGCGAAGCTGCGGGGGTTGCGGCGCTGCATTCTCTGCGTTCTCTGCCTTTTGCTGGGCGGCGTCGGCGGTTATGTGCTGCACAGCGGCTGGTCTGTCCCGGTCCTCGACCGATGGCTCACCCGACGCGGCGGGCCTCCGTCCGTCGTGACCGCTCGTCCGATCGAATTCGGGCCCGGTTCGTCGGCGACTGAGGCCGACGCGCCGCCGGCCTTCGCGGGTGACCGAGGGACGGCCCGCACATTGAAAAACGTTCAGCCGAGGCCGGCCGGTATGCCGCCGACTTCCCCGCCGGCGCGTGCCGGTCTGCCCGGCTGGATGGCCTTGACGCTGGATACGTCGTCGTCGGGGCTGGCCCCTGCGGAGGCGGCGGCGCCCACCGGAAACCCCGCGACCGGGACCGCCACTCTCCCGGCGGCGACGTCCAACGGCGTGGTGGAGGAGGCCGCGTTTGACGCCGACTTGGAAGCCCCTCCCGCCTCCGTCGATTCGACGAGCAACGCCTGGGCGGAGGACCTTGCGGACACGAACGGGCTCGACGACAGCGGAACCACCAACGGCTGGTTGGAGGAAACCATCACGACCAACGGTGCAGAGGTCATCGATGCGGGCACCAACGGGACCGAAGATGTGACGGTCGGGTCCAACGGGGCCGCAACGCCCGCGTTTGAGCCTGAGCCCTTTTACGACGATGAGGCGGAGTCTCCGGCCGTCCCGGCACTGCGCTGGACCGCTCCCTGCGGGGCCATGGGCCTGGCGTCTTGGGGCCTGTTGCTGGCGGGGCTGGCGTGTTTGCGGCGGCGTTGAGTCGAGCGTTGCGTGCGGCAACGCTGGGGAGTGGGAAGGTGCGGAGGTGAGAAAGTGAGAAAGTGACGAAGTGACGAAGTGACGAAGTGACGAAGTGACGAGGGGGGAAAGTGGGGGAGTGAGAGATTGGGAGAGGATGTATCTCGGTGCTTGCGTGCCGATCGATGCGCCGGTGTGGTGGTCGCCAGCATGTCCAGGTAACGAGAATGCGTTACGTCGAAGGCAATCTGCCGCCGGCCGGCCGCTGTTTATGCAACCTTGAGGACAACTGCAATGCCGCCGACAACTTCAATGCGGCCGACAACTTCAATGCGGTTGACAGCTTCAGTGCGGTCGACAACTTCAATGCGGTTGACAGTCTTAGTGCGGTCGACAACTTCAATGCGGCCGACAACTGCAATGCGGCTGACAACTTCAGTGCGGTTGACAACTTCAGTGCGGTCGACAGCTTCAATGCGGTCGACGATCAGCGTTTGACCCGGCGGAGGAACTCCTGCACCTCGGGGATGGCGCCCTGGTAGACGAGGTAGCCATTGTAGGGCTCTCGGTCGGTGGTCTCGTCGTTGATGGGGGTGAGCATGATCCGCTTCACCTCCGCGCGGTCGTGGCTCTGGCCAAGGGCCCAGCAGAGCTTCATGTAAGCGACCTCGGGCAGCATGTTGGCGGCCGGCTCGACCCCGAGGCCCATGATTTCGCGCCCTGTCTCGTAAACGTACATCTGGGTATAACCCCAAAGCGTCTGCACGGTCATGTAGATGTGCATGCCGGTTTTCACCGCGCGATCGAGCGCCGGATAGAGCGGCTTGTTGACGTGGCCCAGTCCGGTGCCGGCAATGACAATGCCGCGGTAACCCTTTTCCACGAGGGCGTCCACGATATCGGGGTCCATGCCGGGGTAGTAGTACAGAATCGTCACCCGCGGGTCATACGCGGTATTGACTCTCACCTGGCGCGCCGGGTCGCGCCGCTTATAGTCCTTGCGCAGGTAGGTGATTTCGTCCGGGTCCACCATGGCCAGGGGAATGTCGCCGATGGTGCGGAACGTCGATCGGTAGCTGGAGTGCATCTTGCGGACCCGGGTCCCGCGGTGCAGCAGGCAGTACTGGTCGGAGGTCGGCCCGAACATGCACACCTGCACCTCGGCAACGTCGCCCACGCTGGCCGCTTTGACCGCGCTGATCAGGTTGAGCGCCGCGTCCGAGGAAGGCCGGTCGCTGGAGCGCTGCGAACCGACCATCACGATCGGCACCGGCGAATCCTGGACCATGAAGCTGAGGACCGCCGCGGTGTGGTGCATGGTGTCGGTGCCGTGGCCGACCACGACCCCGTCCACCCCCTTGCGAATCTCCTCCCCGATGCGCTCGGCGAGGGGTACGTACTGCTCGGGCCCCATGTTTTCGCTGAAAACGCCGAACAGCTTTTCAGTGTCGAGGTTGCACAGGTCAGCCAGCTCCGGCACCGAGCCGTATAGCTCGCCCGGCGTGAAGGCCGGAATCACCGCGCCCGTGCGGTAGTCCAGGCGGCTGGCGATGGTCCCACCGGTGCCGAACAGCTTGACGTTGGGTTTGCCCTCGTCGCGGGGAAAAGCCTTTTCGGGGATCTTGTAGTGGGCCTCGCGCCGCCCCACTTCGGTGATCTTGGTGATCGTCTCGGCCGCCAGCCCCACGTTGTAGCCGGTGTCCATCTTGAGCACGATGTGCCGGTCGTCGGCGGTCTCGCTGCGCGGCAGGACGATACCGCGGAAGCGACCGGTGTCTGACTCGACCTCCACCTCGCTCCACACGCCGACCTTGTGCTGCGCCAGCACGTCCCGCCCGATGCCCCGGTAGCCCTTGAGCGCTTCCGTACTCATGATCGCACCTTCTCCGCTTTCAAATGTCGCTCAATGCCCAGGGCGTCGGCGAGGCGCCGGGCGACGTCGGACGCGTCGATCCGGCCGTGGAATTCGCTCATCAACACGCCCATGAGGTAGTTGTACCGCGTGCGTGCGTCGGGGAAGCGCCCGGCGCCGATGCGCTCGACGGCATCCGCCACCCCGCCAGTCACTTCGGCGTCGGTCGCCGGTTCGAGTTGCAGCGCCGCGATCGCGTCCGCGACCCGCTGGGCCGGCGCGCCGTCGTCCTCCGGTCGACTCAGCAGGTAATCGAACACCGTGAGCACGCCTTCGCGCGAGATCCGTCCCTCGTGCTGCGCCTTGAATACTTCGACGACAAGCTCGTCGCTGAGCCGGGCCGGGTCGCGTCCCTCGCGACGCCAGGCTTTGAACCGCTGCACCAGCACGACCGCCGCAAACACGGGGTCGGCGCCCACCTCGTCGACCAAGCGATCGTACAGGCACACGCGCGGCGAGATTGAAAGCACCTCGACGGTGTCCTCGGGCAGTTTTCGGGCGCGGTACTCCGCTTCGCGATCCCAGAAGTGCCGCGGCATGCGGGCCTGCACGCGCTCGCGCCGGTCCTCCCCCACCGCCAGCGGCGGGAGATCCGTGTCGGGATACATGCGCTCGGCCCCGGGCAAGACGCGTTCGAAACCGTTGGTGCCGTCCTTGTGGGCCTGGCGGGTGTCGTTGGGGACGCCGATGGTGGCCTCGCGGGCGCGGATGGCGATTTCGTTGCAGGCGGTCTGGGTGTCCTGGTCGCTGCCCCACATGAGGATGAGCGCGTCGTTGCGGTCGGCCCGCAGCCGGCGGCGGAGGTCCTTCCAGTAGCGGCTGGACAGCGTCTCGGAGGCGATGTCGGAATGCACCATGTTGGGCAGCCAGGTCAGGCAGGCGATCACACGGATGCGATCGGAGAACTCCCGAGCAAACGCGGTGTGCTCCTGGGTCGGCTCGCGGAGCAGGCCGCCGAAATTCTCCAGCTTGATGCAGCGCACCACATGACCCTGGGCCAGCGCGGCCTGGATCGGGGCGTAGTCGGTGTCGGCCACGATGCGGGTCACGTCGGCGGACGCGTAATTCAGCGTATCGGCCGTCACCCCCCGGGCGTGGAGTTCGTCGCGAATCCGCAACAGGTTCCACTGCCGCATGGCCTCGTTGTAGATCAGGTAGGGAATCCGGGAGATCTGCGGGACGCCCTTGATCTCGATGCGGGTGCCGCCGCGGACGCTCACGTTGACGTCCTGCCGGCCGGCGCCGTAGCCGGTGCGGACCCGGCCTGTACTGCGGCTGAGCTTGCGAATCAGGTTGCACACCTCGGCCGCTTCCTGGGGGGTGTACATTTCCGGCTCGGTGACCGTCTCGATCAGCGGCATGCCCAGGCGGTCGGTGATGTAGACGCGGTCGTGGCCCTCGTCGGTGACCTCGCGGCAGGAGTCCTCCTCGAGGCCGAGCTGGCGGATGCCGATCTTGCGGTCCTTGTAGGGAATCCAGCCATCGACGCCGAGGATGGTGGTCCGCTGGAAACCGGTGGGGATGGAGCCGTCGAGGTACTGCTTGCGGGCGACGTGCAGTTCGCTGACCAGGTTGAGCCGCAGCAGGAGGGCCATCTCCAGGGCGGTGTCGAGGGCATCCTCGTCCATGAAGAAGGGCGGGGTGTCGTCCATCTCGTAGGTGCACACCGTGTCGTGATGGATGCGGTAGTAGATGTTTTTCCTGGTTTTCTTCTCCATCAGGGCGGTGCCGTCGTACTCGCCGAGTTCGCTGAGGGTGGGGCGCATGTGGCGGAGGATGACGGCGTCGTACTGGTCGCCGTACCGGCCGGCCGGGCAGCGGCAGAACAGCTTTCGGCGGGTGAGCAGTTGCTGATGGACCTCGAGCCCGCACTTCAAGCCGATGTTCGCATAGTCCTCGGGGGTCATCTGCTCGAAGGGCTTGAACGGATGGGACATAGGGCGCGTCTCCCATGAGATAACCAAGAGTTGAGCTCGTCAGTCGATTGTAGTGCCCCTGGCGAAGTCAGCAATCGCGTCAGGCGCGCAGCCAGTTGACAAAGCCGGGCGGCATACGACGATGGGCGGCATGGTCGAAAACGTTTCCCGACAATCTGCGCGGACCTGCGGCCGACTCTTCCCCGTGCTGCACGAGGACGAGCACTTTCTGGCGGTTTATAAGCCGCCGCGGGTGAACCTCGAATCGCCTGCGTGGAAGCGTGGGCCGCGGGTGATCGATGTGGTGGCCGAGTTGACGGCCAAGCCGGTCGCGGCGGAGGCGGACGGCGGGTCCGGGGCGCTTCTGCCGCTGATTCTGCCGGAGCGGCTGAGTTCGGGGCTGGCGTTGTTCGCCCGGAGCGAGGAGGCCCAGCGGCGTTTTGCGGGGATGACGAGCACGAACAAGCTGCGTTTTGCGCATACGGCACTGGTGCGTGGGCGTCCGCCGCGGCCCAGGATCGCGGTGAAAAGCGCCGCACCGGGCAAGAACGCCCCGCCGGGCCGCCGCCCGGCCCCCCTGCCGCCGGCGAAGGTCGAGTTTCTGTACTCGCACAACGACATGCACGTGGCCCGGTGCAGCACGACGGCCGCGGCGTTCGAGGATCTGCGGCGGACGTTCAAGGCCTGCGGCGGGCTGAGCATCGTGGGCGACGTGCGTCCCGGCCCGCACGCGGACACGCGCAAAGCCAACCCCGCCCGGCGCCCCCTGGTGCACCTGGAGCGGCTGGCGTTTCCCCACCCCTTCCGCAAGGGGGAGCTGAGCATCGAGGCGCCCACGCCCCGGGCGTTTCGGTCCTACCTCACCAGCCAGATTCTGTTGGAAGAGCATCTGCACGCGGCGTTGGCGGCCCGGCTGGGTCTGCTGCTGGACAGCGAGACCGACTGCTACCGGCTGTTCACCGGGCGCAACGAGGGGATCGCGGGCTTGGTCGCGGAGCGCTACGGCCCGGCGGTGGTGATCGAGACCCTGGCCGGCAAGTACCAGGGCGACGAGGCCCTGCTGCGCCAAGCGGCGAACTTCTACGCCCGCACGCTGGGGGTCAAGTGCGTGTACGCCAAGCATATTCCCAAGCGGCGGGACGACACCAAGGCGACCGCCGACCAGTCGCGGATCCAGGTGCTCAAGGGCGAAGACGTCGGCGAGATCACCGTGCGGGAGAACGGCCTGCGTTTTCTGGTGAGCCCCGGCGACGGGCTCAGCATAGGGATTTTTCTCGACCAGCGAGACAACCGCCGGCGCATCGCCCGCCTGTCCGAGGGGCGGTGCGTGCTCAATCTGTTCGCGTTCACCTGCACGTTCAGCGTGGCCGCGGCCGCCGGCGGTGCGGCGAGCACCACCAGCGTGGACCAGACGGTGGGCGTGCTGGAGGGGGGCAAGCGCAACTTTGCGGCCAACGGCCTGTCACTCGACAACCAGGTGTTCATCAAGAGCGAGGTGTTTGAGTACTTCAAGCGGGCCAAGCGGCAGGAAAAGGCCTTTGACGTGGTCATTCTCGATCCGCCCAGCTTCGCCCGGATGAAGAAGCCCAAGCGGACCTTCGAGGTGAAGAGGCACATGGTTGATTTGCTGGCCGAGTGCCTGGGCCTGCTCAGCCCCGGCGGCCACCTGCTGGTCTCGACCAACAACCGACAGCTTCCGCTGGCCTGGCTGATCGAGCAGGTGGAGATCGCCTGGGAGGGCGTGCCGTACAAGGTGACGGCCAAGCCCAAACTGCCGCCGGACTTCGCTCCGGACGCCGCGTATCAGAAGGCCATCGTGGTGAAAAGGTTGTAGGGCCGGGAACGCGGGCATTCGCAACGGCTTCGGCCTTCTGCATGGCGGCGCACGGCGTTTGATACTACCGGCGCATCAAGCCCAATCGCGCCGTGCTTGGCCATGGCACCCTTTGGCACACCCCATGGCTCCCTTGACGTGTTGGCGTTCTGCATGGCGGCGCACGGCGTTCAACTCTGCCGGCGCGTCGAGGCCGCTTGCGCCGTGCTTGGCCATGGCACCCTTTGGCACCCCATTGCCCTTCATGGCACCCTTGACGCAACGCCAGGGCCCCGCCCGCCGAATCAACTCAGTCACTTCTGACTTCTTACTTCTTACTTCTGACTTCTTACTTCTGACGTTTGACTTTTGACTTCTGACTTCTTACTTCTGACTTTTGACTTCTGACTTTCGACTTTTGCTTATCCCGGATGCTGCTTGGCCACGACTTCCTCGCGCTCGATGAGCAGGGCCAGGGCGGCCTCGCGCGTCTCCACCTCGCGGATGGCCTGGATGGTCTTGTCGTCGAGCATGCGGACGATGCGGGCGAGCACGTGCAGGTGCTGGCGATCGTCGTGGCAGCAGATCAAGAAGTAAATGTCGGTCAGGTCGCCGTAAGGGGAACCGAAGCCGATGCCTTTGCCCACCCGGGCGAGGCAGATGAACGGCTCGCTGCTGACGTAGGGCATGGGCTGACGGGGGTGGGGAATGGCGATGCCCTTGGGCAGCGCGGTCGAGCACAACCCCTCGCGGGCCTGAAGCGCCGTGAGCAGGCCGGGCTGGTCCCAGAGCAAGCCGGTGCGGTCGGCGAGCGTGACCAGCTCGAGCAGGACCGAGGACTTGGTCTTGGCCGCCAGGGCGAGCTCGATGCCGTCGAGGCTCATCATGGCCGTCACCAGGTGCTGGTTGACGTCGCGGGTGCCGGCCTCGCTCATGGCTTTTTCGATGGCCCGCAACCGCGGCTCGTCGATGTCCAGCGAGAGCATCTCCTGCTGAAGCCACTCGGTGACCTTGGCGCGGTTGAAGCGCCATTTGCCGGCGACCTTCTGGGCGGGGAGCTTGTCGCGCTCGGCCATCTTTCTGACGTCCCGGGCGTCGAGGCCGACGTGCTTCGCGAAATCGTCCAACGTCATGTTCTGATACGGCATTTCAACAAGACTCCGACAAATCCCGAAGGTCGCGTGCCAACCGTATGGCACTGTGCGATCGCGTGGCGGGCGGGCGAACCGTTGATGGCGCGCGTCCACCACGGCGGGTCGGCGCTTCCGGCCGACCTGTCGAGCGCGGGCGCGGGTTCGTCGCCGAACCTGGCCCGCGCGTGACCGCTGGCGGCCTTTCTATACCCGATTCCAGCGCTCGCCAGCAAATAATAGCACGAGAATGCCAAAACACGACGGGCTGAAATGCGGGTCAAGGCTGCGGCGCGGTTCTCGGACGTGGCCGGTGTGGCCCCGGCTTCCGCGCCTTGTCCGTCCGCGGCGCGGCGGTAGCATTCGGGCATGTTCAGCTTTGAACTGCAACACGTGGATCCCCACGGCCGCGGACGTACGGGGCTGATCACCACCCCCCACGGGCAGGTGCGCACCCCGGCGTTCATGCCCGTGGGTACGAAGGGGTCGGTCAAGGGGATCACGCCCGAGCAGTTGCAGACCACCGACACGGACATCTGCCTGTGCAACACATACCACCTCGCCCTGCGACCGACCGCGGAGGTGGTGGCCGCATTGGGCGGCGTGCAGCGGTTCACCGGCTGGAACCGGCCTATCCTGACCGACAGCGGCGGCTTCCAGGTGTTTTCGCTCGCGGAGTTGAACAAGATCGACGACGACGGGGTGCGGTTTCGCTCGCACATCGACGGGTCGTGGATGGACCTGACGCCGGAGCGCTCGATCGCCATTCAGAACCTGCTGGGGGCCGACATCATCATGGCCTTTGACCAGTGTCCGCCCCTGCCCAGCCCGCGCGAGGCGATCGCGGAGGCGGTGGCGCGGACGATCCGCTGGGCGGCGCGGTGCAAAGCCGCCCACGCCCGGGAGGATCAGGCGCTCTTCGGGATCGTCCAGGGGGGGCTGGAGGTCGATCTGCGGACCGAGTGCATCCAGGCGTTGACCAAGATCGGCTTCCCCGGCTACGCCCTGGGCGGGCTGAGCGTGGGCGAGTCGCATGCGGAGATGGTCGCGTGCCTGGCGGCGGTCGCCCCCCTGCTGCCACCCGACCGGCCCAGGTACCTGATGGGCGTGGGCATGCCGCACGACATCGTGGCCGCGGTGCAATGCGGCGTGGACATGTTCGATTGCGTGCTGCCCACGCGGAACGGGCGCAACGCCTATGCGTTCACGCCCACAGGCTCGATCAAGCTGCGCAACGCGGCGCTGCGGCTGGCGAACGAGCCGATTGACGCCTCCTGCGACTGTTATGCGTGCCGGCGGTTCTCGCGGGGATACGTTCGGCACCTGTTTATCGCCGGCGAAATGCTGGGTCCGACGCTGGCGTCACTGCACAACATCCGCTTCTTTCAGCGGCTGATGGCCCGGATTCGCGAGTTGCTTCCGAGCGGGAATCTGGAGAGAATCCACGACGAATTCCCGGTGACGCGGTCGCCCGCGGTCGCCGGAGACCAGGATGGCGGCGCCGGCGGATAAGGCGGCGACGCGTTTCGTGAACGGATCTCACCAAAGGACGGGCTCATGCTCCTGAACCTCGCCACGCTGATCGCACAGAATACCGGCGCCAGCCCCGCCCCGGGCGGAACGCCCCCGGGCAATCCCAGCCCCATGCCCATGCTCATCGGACTGGGCCTGATGGTCGCGGTGTTTTACTTCGTGCTCATCCGCGGCAACCGCAAGCAGCAGAAGCAGCGCCAGAACCTGCTCGCCAACCTGTCGAAGAACGACAAGGTGATGACCATCGGCGGGATCGTCGGCACGGTGGTCAACGTGAAAGAAAACGAAGTGGTGGTGAAGGTGGACGAGTCCAACAACACCAAGATGACCTTCCTCAAGAAGGCCATCCAGCAGGTGATCACCGACACCGACCAGGCATCGCTGGATTCGCGCTGACGCGGTCCGGGCTTCCCGGCGCGCCGGCGCGAGGCGCATCTGGCCGCGCGATGCGCGGACGGCGGCATTCCCGGGGGAGCGCCGACACGGTGCGCCGGGGTGCAGGCGGGATTGGCGCAGACCCCTCATGCCCACCAACGCGGCCAAGTGGTTACGCACCCAGGGCGTCGATTTCACGGTGCTCGAATACGCCTTCACCGAAGTGGGCGCAGACAAGGCGGCCGACGCCGTCGGCTGCCCGCTGGAGGCGTGCTGCAAAACCTTAATCGTGGAGGCCGCCGGGCGGAAGTACTGGATCGCGCTCATCCCCGGCGATCAGCGGTTTGATCCGCGCAAAATGGCCCGGGCCATCGACGCCGGCCACGCCGATCTGGCCGAGCAGGCGGCGGCCGAGAAGATCACCGGCTACCAGATCGGCGGCATCAGCCCTTTCGCCCAGCGTCGCCCGCTTCCGGCGGTTATCGAAGAATCGCTGCTGGCGCTGGACCGCATCGTGGTCAACGGCGGGCGGCGCGGCGTGCTGCTGGAGATGGCCACGGAAGACGTGGTGCGCCTGCTCGACGCGAAACCCGCGGACATCTGCGGCTGATCCCCCGGACATATGCAATTGATCAGGTCGTGTACCCGCGGGCGCCGAGCAGGCCGTGGATGATGCGAACCGCCTCCTCCTGCGTGACCGACGCCAGGTTGATAACCAGGTCGAACCGGTCGGGCGCGTTCGCGTCGACGTGGAAGTGGCTGGCGACGAAGCGCTGGCGCTGTTGCTCGAGGCGATCGATCTCGCGCACGGCCTGCACGGACGTCATCCCGTGCGTATCCGCATAGCGCTGGGCGGCGACGCCGGGCAGCGAGGTGAAGCGCACGCGCAAGCCCAGTTCGCGCGGGAGGATCAGGTCGGCGCCGCGCCCGAGGAAAATAGCGCTGCCCTGGCGGGCGAGCGCCAGCACGGTTTCGGTCAGGCGGCGGAAGTAGTCGTTGCGCTTCACCTCGGCATCGGTGAAAAACCGCATGGTCTCCTCGATGAAGCTGAGATCGCGCTCGTCCATGGTCTCGTAGAGCCGCTTGCGCACGCCGTCGTCCTCGGCCATGAAGGCCAGCACTTCGCGGTCGAACAGCGGCCAATTGACCATTTCGGCCAATCGCTGGGCGACCTCCTCGCCGCCGCTGGCGACGGTCCGCGAGACGCAGAGGAAGGGCTCCACCGGCTGCTCGGCGTCGGGCGGCGCTTCGTGCTGCTGCTGGCGGGCGATCTCCCAGTTGCGCATCTGGCGCTCGACGGCGCTGGCCACGGAGCGAAGCTTGGGGGGTGTCATGCGGCAACCTGCCTTTCTGGAAGAGGTTCTCGCCGATCTCAAATGGCTGTCTGTCTCATTCTATGGCGGCGCGGGGCAGGCCGGGAGGGCCTTTTCGACGCAATCGGGCGCGGTTTGCCGCCCCGCCGCGACGCGGTTCCGGCTGCGCCAACCGCCAGCGCGTTCGAAAGTTAGGACAATGCATGCCGCATGGGCGCTCAGCAGTGCGCAATCATCCGCAACATTGTGAGGATCGTTCCGCAATCTGTCGTGCGATTCAGCGCAACCTGCGAAGGCTGTGAAATCCGCTCGCTGGTGACGCCTGGTGTGGTCTCACCCAGCGTTTTCGCGCGGTGAGACGGCCCGAGAGCCCCGCCGGGGGCGATTGCAGAACGCCGGTGAATCGCGTGATCGCTCGAAGCGGCGGCCTGGCCGTACCCCCGGCCGTGGCCTGGACCCATCGTGAGGCGTGTTCCCCAGCGGCCCCGGGCGACAAGCCGCGTGCAGGCAATAAAGCACGCCGGGGTGGGCATTTACGTCGCATACGTGAAAAAAGGCACAAGATCTGGCGGATGAAGTGCGGCCTGTTGCATCGATTCCGGCCTGCTCAGCGGCGGTCCGGCACAGGTGCGACAAAACGAGCGGCACGAGTCTTGCCAAGTGGCTCTGCGAGTGTGCCGCCTCCCGAGGAGGCGAAGAGACGGGCCCCCGCGGACACGTATTCGCGCTACTGCCGGCTAGAGAAGGAATGCAAGTGATGAGTCGACGTAAAATCACCATCGACGGAAATGAAGCAGCCGCCCATGTTGCCTACCGGGCGAGCGAAGTCATCGCCATTTACCCCATTACCCCCAGTTCCGGCATGGGCGAGATGTCCGACGCCTGGAGCGCCCTGGGCATCAAGAACATTTGGGGCACGGTCCCGGTCGTCAGCGAGTTGCAGAGCGAGGGCGGCGCGTCCGGCGCGGTCCACGGCGCGCTTCAGACCGGCGCCTTGACCACGACGTTCACCGCGTCGCAGGGTCTGCTGCTGATGATCCCGAACATGTTCAAGATCGCCGGCGAACTGACGCCCGCGGTGTTCCACGTTTCGGCCCGGACCGTGGCCACGCACGCCCTGAGCATCTTCGGGGACCACAGCGACGTGATGGCCACGCGTTCGACCGGATGGGCCCTGCTGGCCTCCGGCTCCGTGCAGGAAACGCTGGACAACGCGGTGATCGCCCACGCGGCCACCCTCGAGGCCCGCATCCCGTTCATCCACTTCTTCGACGGCTTCCGCACCTCGCACGAAGCGAGCAAGATCGAGAGCATCGAAGATGAAGACATCAAGGCAATGATCAACGACGAGATGGTCATCGCCCATCGTCGTCGGGCGCTGTCGCCGGAGAAGCCGGTGCTCCGTGGTTCGGCGCAGAACCCCGACGTGTTCTTCCAGGCCCGCGAGACGTGCAACCCGTACTATTTCGCCGCGGCCGACATCGTCCAGAAAGTCATGGACCGCTACGCGAAGGTCACCGGCCGGCAGTACCACCTGTTTGACTACTTCGGCGCCCCCGACGCGGAGCGCGTGATTATCATGATGGGCAGCGGCGCCGAGGCCGCCCACGAGGCCGTGGATCACCTGACGGCCAAGGGTGAGAAAGTCGGCCTGATCAAGGTGCGGCTGTACCGCCCGTTCAGCGCCGAGCACTTCATCCAGGCGTTGCCCAAGACGACCAAGGCCATCGCGGTGCTCGACCGGACCAAGGAGCCGGGAAGCACGGGCGAGCCGCTCTATCTCGACTGCGTCACGACGTTGAGCGAGCACTTCGCCGGCGGCGGCAACGGGATGCCGGCCATGCCGCGCATCATCGGCGGGCGCTACGGGCTGAGCAGCAAGGAATTCACCCCCGCGATGGTAAAGGCGGTCTTCGACGAGGTCGGCAAGGACAAACCCAAGAACCACTTCACCATCGGCATTCAGGACGACCTCACCCACCTCTCGCTCGACTACGACCCGTCGTTCTCGACGGAAGGCGACGACGTGGTCCGGGCGATGTTCTTCGGCCTGGGCGCCGACGGCACGGTGGGGGCGAACAAGAACTCCATCAAGATCATCGGCGAGGAGACGGACAACTACGCCCAGGGCTACTTCGTTTACGACTCGAAGAAGGCGGGCTCGGTCACGGTGAGCCACCTGCGTTTCGGTCCGCGGCCCATCCGCTCCACGTACCTCATCGACCAGGCCAACTTCGTCGCCTGCCACCAGGGCCAGTTCATCGAGAAGGTGGACATGCTCAGCAAAGCCAAGCAGGGCGCGACCTTTTTGCTGAACACGACGGCCGGTCCCGACGAGGTCTGGGACACCCTGCCCGAGGAGGTCCAGAAGGACATCGTCGACAAGCAGCTCAAGTTCTACGTCATCGACGCGTACAAGGTGGCCAAGGACGCCAACCTGGGCGTGCGCATCAACACCATCATGCAGACCTGCTTCTTCGCGATCTCCGGCGTGCTGCCGCGTGATGAGGCTATTGCCAAGATCAAGGACGCCATCAAGAAGACCTACGGCGGCAAGGGCGACAAGATCGTGCAGATGAACTTCGCCGGCGTCGACGCCGCGCTGGCCAACCTGCACGAGGTCAAGGTGCCCGGCAAGGTCACCTCGAAGCTGCGGCGTCCGCCGGTGGTCTCCGACAAGGCCCCCGACTTCGTCCGCAACGTCACCGCCACCATCATTGCGGGCCGGGGCGACGAGGTCGCCGTGTCGCAGATGCCCGACGACGGCACCTTCCCCACCGACACGGCGCGCTGGGAGAAGCGCTGCATCGCCCAGGACATCCCGGTGTGGGATCCCGACGTGTGCATCCAGTGCGGCAAGTGCGCGTTGGTGTGCCCGCACGCGACGATCCGCATGAAGGCCTACGACGCGGCGGCGCTCGAAGGCGCCCCGGAGGCGTTCAAGTCCTGCGCCGCTCGCGGCAAGGAATTCAAGGACATGCTCTTCACCCTCCAGGTGGCCCCGGAGGACTGCACCGGGTGCACTTTGTGCGTGGAGGTCTGTCCGGCGAAGAACAAGAGCAACGCCAGCCTGAAGGCGATCAACATGGCCCCGCTCGCCCCGCTGCGGGACGCCGAACGGGAAAACTACGACTTCTTCCTCGAGTTGCCCGAGTTGGATCGCCGCGAGCTCAAGCTCGATTCGGTCAAGGGCTCGCAGTTCGCCCTGCCGCTCTTCGAGTACAGCGGCGCCTGCGCCGGCTGCGGTGAAACCCCCTACGTCAAGCTGCTCAGCCAGCTCTTCGGCGACCGGGCGGTGATCGCCAACGCCACGGGCTGCTCGAGCATTTACGGGGGCAACCTGCCCACCACGCCGTGGGCGGTCAACCGCGACGGGCGCGGACCCGCGTGGAACAACTCCCTCTTCGAGGACAACGCCGAGTTCGGCTTCGGCTTCCGCCTGTGCCTCGACAAGCAGGCCGAATACGCCCGCGAACTGGTGCAGAAGCTGGCCGGCAAGCTGGGCGACGACCTGGTCAGCGGGCTGCTGAACGCCGACCAGAGCGACGAGGCCGGCATCTTCGCCCAGCGCGAGCACGTCGCGGCGCTCAAGAGCAAGCTGGCCAGCGCCACCGACGCGGACGCGATCAACCTGCTCAGCGTGGCCGACGCCCTGGTCAAGCGCAGCGTGTGGATCGTGGGCGGCGACGGCTGGGCCTACGACATCGGCTTCGGCGGTCTCGATCACGTGCTGGCCTCGGGGAAGAACGTCAACGTGCTGGTGCTCGACACGGAGGTTTACTCGAACACCGGCGGGCAGATGTCCAAGTCGACGCCGCTGGGGGCGGTGGCCAAGTTCGCGGCGGCCGGCAAGCCGACGGGCAAGAAGGACCTGGGCATGATCGCCATGACGTACGGCAACGTGTACGTCGCCAAGGTGGCGATGGGTTCGAACGACAACCACACGGTGAAGGCGTTCATCGAGGCCGAGAAGTACGACGGCCCGTCGCTGCTCATTGCGTACAGCCACTGCATCGCCCATGGGATCAACATGGCCAAGGCCATGGACAACCAGAAGGCGGCGGTCGCCAGCGGGCACTGGCCGCTGTATCGCTACAACCCGCTGCGGCGGCTGGAAGGCAAGAATCCGATGCAGTTGGACTCGCCGGCGCCGAAGATTCCGATCTCCGAGTACATCAATATGGAGAACCGCTACCGGATGCTGATGAAAAGCGATCCCGAGCGGGCCAAGATGCTCATGGAGCAGGCCCAGGCGGCGGTGGCGGTCAATCGCGAGCTGTACGAGAATTTCGCCCGCGAGCAGGCCCCGGAACCGGCCGAAGCGTAGTGACATCATGATCGCGGTGGGTGCGGCGGCTCTGTCGTCACGATCTACGCCAACCCATCCCGCGGGCCGGTTCGCCGGCCTGCACTGCCCGCCCACCGCGTCCTTTGATAGCGCCGGCGGCCTCACAGCCGACCGGCGCCGGTGACGAGACGCACGATCATCCAAGTGAGATACGGCGAAGATTGGCGGGGAAAATCCCGCTGCTCGCCCAGCGGTCACGGCGGTGACACATCAGCGTTCCCTGAACGGAACGAACAGGAGGTTGCAAACCATGGATCTGACCACCTCGTACATGGGGATGGAGCTCAAGAACCCGCTGGTGGCCGGCGCATCGCCGCTCAGCCGGGAGGTGGACACCGTCCGCGAACTGGAAGACGCGGGCATATCGGCCGTCGTGATGTACTCGCTGTTCGAAGAGCAGATCGAACAGGATGCCACGCTGCACAACAAGTACATGGAATTCGGGGCCGACAGCTTCGCCGAGGCCCTCTCCTACGTGCCCGAGCAGGCCGGCTTCCCCCGCGGACCGGACGACTATCTCGACCACCTCGCGGCCCTCAAGAAGGCCGTCGACATCCCCATCATCGCCAGCCTGAACGGCACCTCCACCGGCGGCTGGATGGAATACGCCAAGCACATCGAGCAGGCCGGGGCCGACGGGCTCGAGCTGAACCTCTACTACGTGGCGGCCGACGCCGACACCAGCCCGCAGGACCTCGAACACCGCTATCTCGAGGTGGTTCGGGCGGTCAAGAAAGAGGTCAACATCCCCGTGGCGGTGAAGCTGGGTTCGTCCTTCAGCGCGTTCGCCAACTTCGCCAAGCGGCTGGACGACGCCGGAGCCAACGGGCTGGTCCTCTTCAACCGGTTCTACCAGCCCGACATCGACCTGGAGAACCTCGAGATCATCCCCGATCTGCGGCTCAGCGCCCCGCACGAGATGCGGCTGCCGCTCCGCTGGATCGCGATTCTCGATCCGCTCGTGGACGCTAGCCTGGCCGCCTCGACCGGGGTGTACACCTCGTTCGACGTGCTCAAACTGGTCCTGGCCGGTGCGGACGTGACCATGCTGGTGGCCACCCTGCTGCGGAACGGCGTCGGGGCGGCGAAGTTCATCCTCGAGGGCATGGAGGAGTGGATGGAGGACCACGAGTACGTCAGCGTGCAGCAGATGAAGGGCAGCATGAACCAGCTCACCTGCCCGAACCCGGTGACCTTCGAGCGCGGCAACTACATGCGTGAGTTGCATTCGTACCGGCCGAATATTTGAAAAGCAGGGATTGAGGGTTTGAGGCATTAAGGCGCCAAGGCCTGGAAGCCCTTCGTTTCGGGGGGCGCCGTGGCCAATCACGGCGCGAGACGGCGTGCCATTGCTCTTGAGCAGTGCCGAGCGCAGGTATTGTGTATCGCTCGATCGAAGTTCCGCATGGCGGCGCACGGCGACGTACCCATGATGCTGGCGAACGATTTTCGCGCCGTGCTTGGCCATGGCACCCACCTCAGAGTCTCGAGCGCACCCTCCGGGGACAGGCCTCGCCACGAACGGTCCGAACCGAAAAACAAGGTAAGAAAACCAGGACCCAAGCTGACAGCCGATAGCCGATAGCCGATNNAGCTGATAGCTGATAGCTGATCGCTGATCGCTGATGGCCGATAGCTGATGGCCGATAGCTGATATAGCTGATAGCCGACAGGCGATGTCGACAACCCCTCCCCGGAGCCACCACCATGTCACCTGACGCCGCCAACCAGCCGAGCCCCGACCCCGCCAACCAGCCGAACCCGGAACACGCGCTGCGCACCCGCCTGATTCACGGCCAAAGCCAGTCCGACCGCTGGGACTACAGTCACCACGTGGTTCCTCCGATCACGTGCAGCGCCACCTTCCGGCTCGATTCGGTCGAGCGCGGGGCCCAGGGCTTCATGGACTTCGCCCACACCCCCGAGGGCGACACCAAGAAGGTGCCCATCTACATCTACGACCGCCTCGACGAACCCACCCGCGGCATGCTCGAGGACAACCTCGCCACCGCCGAGGGCGGCGACATGGCCCTCTGCTTCGCCTCCGGCATGGCCGCGATCAGCGGGGTCATCTGCACCCTGTGCAGCGCCGAGGACCACATCATCGGCCACAAGGTGCTCTACGGCTGCACCTACTCGCTGTTCAGCAACTGGCTGCCCCGCCAACGCATCGCGGTGGACCTGGTGAACATGCTCGACCCGGAAAACGTCCGGCGGGCGATCCGCCCCAGCACCCGGGTGATCTACTTCGAGACGCCGGTCAACCCGGAGATGACCATCATCGACATCGAGGCCATGGCGAAGATCGCGGCCGAGGTCAACGCCGAGCGTCCCAAAGACCAGCACGTCCGCGTGATCGTGGACAACACCTTCGCCACGCCCTTCTGCCAGCGGCCTCTGTTGCTGGGCGCCGACATCGTCTGCTGTAGTCTGACCAAGGCCATCGGCGGGTTCGGGACGGACATCGGCGGCGCGGTCATCGGGCCGGGCTGGCTGCACGATCCGCTGATCATGTACCGCAAGGATTTCGGCGGCAGCCTCTCGCCGCGATCGGCGTGGCCCACGCTGGTCTACGGCCTGCCGTCGCTGGCCACGCGGATGGTCAACTACCAGAACACGGCGATCCGTGTGGCCCGTTTCCTCGCTGAGCATCCCAAGATCGAGCGTGTGCTCTATCCCGGCCTGGAAGGCTTCCCCCAACGCGAACTGGCACGCAAGCAGATGCGCGATCCCAAGGGATACTTCGCACCCGGCTCGATGGTCTACTTCGACATCAAGGATCCTGCGGGGGAGGGCGAGCCGGCCGGCCGCTTCATCGACTGGATTGCGAAAAACGCCTACTGCATCACCCTCGCGGTCTCGCTGGGGCAGATCAAGACTTTGATCGAATCCCCCTACAACATGACCCACGCGGCCATGCCCGACGCGGAGAAGCGCGCCTTGGGCGTGTTGCCCGGCGGTTGCCGCATCAGTCTCGGCCTGGAGGACCGCGACGACATCATCCGCGATCTGAAAAACGGGCTGGCGCAAATCTGAGCAAGGGAAGAAGTCGGAAGTCAGAAGTCAAAAGTCAAAAGTCGGAAGTCCGAAGTCCGAAGTCAGAAGTCGGAAGTCAACAGGAAGCAATGGGCAAGCGGCTCCGTCCGCGCGCCTACCGCGACATCCGCCATTCACCGCTTCCAGCCTCAAGCTAACAGCTATTGCGCCCCCATCCAAAAACCGCCCACCCCCCAAGCTGATAGCTGATAGCTGATAGCTGACAGCCGACAGCTACTCGCTTCCTCACGGCACCACTTCGAGCACGCTCTTGACCTCCACGATCGTGCCCACCTGGCAATCGACCTCCAGGTCAGAGCGCGTGGCCAGTTCCAGCCGGCTGGTCACGCCCGGCGTGGTGATCTCGTCAAAATCCTCGTTGCTGACCCGTGGGTCCTGGAAGAGGTGATAGGTCACCCCGTTGTTACCCAGCCAGACGGGGCAGGCGCCGAATTCCGATCCGATCACCTCGGCCGTCCCTTTCACCACGAACGTGGTGCCGGTGGGAAACAGCGTGTCGGCCCCCAGGTCGAGATTGAAGGTGCAACCGATCGCCGCCGCGGCGAGCAGAACACCCCCGACCACCAGCCCCCTCCACGATTTCGCAGACCGCGCCATGTGTGTATCTCCTTGCTCCTGTGCAAATCACGACGTTGCGGCAATAGAGTCTCTTTAGCCCAAGTTGGGAAGCGGACGCTGCCGGATGGCCACCGCTTACTGCACCCGCTTGTACGGATCGTGCAGCCATTTGGCCCGCATCACCGGGCGCAACACCCAGACCGTGCGCGGCGGGATCTCCACGGTGATCACCCCGCAGGTCACCTTGGCCTGGCCTTCACCCAGCTCATCCGCCAGCCGCTCGGCGTTCATCAGCTTGGAGTCGCGGGCGGGCAGCACGTCGACCACGATCTCGTCGGTCGGGTTGGCGACCACGATGGTGGTTTCGGCCACGCGATCGGTGCGGCGCATGAAGGCCAGGACCCGCTCGGAGGGCAGCAGGCGGAAGTCGCCGATGCGCAGGGCGCGGTTGCTTTGGCGCATATCCCGCAGGCGGCGCATCCACACCCACTCCGGGTTGTCGTCGCGCAGCAGGTCCCAGCGCATGGGCCCGCGTTGGAGGGGGTCGTCGGCCCCGTCCATGCCCACCTCGACGCCGTAGTACACGCAAGGGCTGCCCGGCAGGGTGAACTGGAGCACCTGGGCCATGCGCCGCTGCCATTTGGCCGGCCAGAGCGACTTGATTCGCGCCGTGTCGTGATTGTCGAGGATGATCCACGACTTGAGCACGCTCTCCAGGCCGGTATCGGCGATCATACACTCGATGAGGCGGCCGACGTGGGCGCCGCTGACTTCGCCCGCGAGCATGTGAATCAGCAACTCGCGGTAGTAGAAATTCATCACGCCGTCGAGTGCGGGCATCCACTCTTCTGGATAAACCCAATTCTCCCCCACCACCAGCGAGCCGGGTCGTGCGGCATGGGCGGCTTCGGTGAGTTCGCTCAGATAGACGAAACCCAGGTCGGTGGCGACGTCCAGCCGCCAGCCGTCCACGCCGTCGCGCAGATAGCCCTGCACGACGGAGTCCGGATCGCCGTAGATGCGGGCGCGGACGTTGGGGTTTTCAAGACGCAGTTCCGGCAGGTTCTCCACATCGGCCCAGCCGCTGTAGCCCCCGGGATAGCCTTTGTCGAAGACGAACCAGTCGCGATAGGGGCTCTGCGGATCGGCCAGGGCCTCGGTAAACCAGGGCGCCGTGCGACCCATGTGGTTGAAGACGCCGTCGAGCACGAGGCGCATGCCCCGGGCGTGGAGGGCGTCGGCCAGGCGCTTGACATCGTCGCGCGTGCCGTATTCCGGCGCGACGGCGAAGTAATCCTGGGCGTCGTACTTGTGGTTGGTCAGGGCCTGCTGGATGGGGTTGAGGTAGAGCACGTCGGCGCCGAGGTCCGCGACGTGATCCAGCTTACCCATCAGGCTGGCCAGGTCGCCGCCCCAGAAGTCCAACTCGTGACTCCACAATCCGGACTCGGCGATTTCTTCGCCGCGCGTCGGGGCCTGGTCCCAGGACAACAGGCGGCGCGGCCGGGCGTAGTGCTGCCGCTTCGCCTCGATATCCGCGGTCGGAGCGAATCGGTCCACCATGACCTGGTAGATCACCGCGCCGTTGCGCCAGTCGGCCGCGCGGCGGGCGAGCGCCTCGGCCCGCGACCGGTCACAGCGATTGGCGTAACTCACCTCCGCGGCCGGGCTCTGCGCCTCGGTGCGTGCGTTCGGCATTCCGACTGCTCCCCTTCCGAGATATTTGCCAACCCTGCGGATCCAAAGCTGCTGCCCATGCCTGCCGCCGCGTGCCTCCTGCGGCAGGTTTATGGGACGTCGCCCCGCGTCGGGAGTGTAGCACAACACTGCCGGATCGCCATTGCCGCCGGCGGCCGACAACGTGGGCAACCTGCCGCGTGCGGACCCGTAGGCGAACCGGCGAGAGTCGCTAGAATGGCCGATCCGCGACCGGCGCATGGGTCGCGGCCAAAGGCAGCATTCCTTGAACGTATGTGCCCCCACATCCGGACGACGCGTCCACCGCACCCGATCGGCGGCGCGCGAACCACGCCCTTGGCGCTGGGCCGCGGTGTTGACCACGCTGCTTCTGCTCGGCGGCGCCTGCGGGCCTGCGCCGGTTGTCGTGGAGTCATGCGCCACCGCAACGCCCCTCTTTGCGATCGACGATGTTCTCGCCAAGGCGGACCATCCCTGCACGCCGTGGCTCGAGGCCGTACGCGGACGCGTGGCCCGCTCCGAGCACGCATCGGCCGTCGTCTGGCGGCACGAGACCGAGGCCGGCGCGGGGGTGCTGGTATCGGCGTTGCATGCGCTCAACGACGATTGGTCCTGGCCGCCGGGCGCCGCCGCCCCCGAGACGCTGCTCGATCCGGCCGACCAGCCGGCACTGCCGCGGATCCGGCTCGTTGCGTCGGACGGCGCCGGCCTGGCGGAGCAGCGCATTGCGATGCACCTGATCTACATCCCGGCGGTGCCGGCCGCTGAGAACAGCGCGACGCAGGAGAACCTGTTACCCGGTAATGACTTCTTCTTCGCGGCCATCGACGGCGAACCTGCTCCCAGCGGCGATGCACCTGACCCGGATGACACGTTGACAGGCGTGCCGCCGGCGCTCTACGACCCGGCGGGGCTGAGCGCGATGGAGCCTGCTGACTGCGCGGCTTTCGCCGGCGACCTGGTGTTGCTCGTGGGCTACCCCGCCGCCGCGCCGTTCTACGGTACGGCTTCCGCAAGCGTGGGACGCGTTCTGAGCGACACGGAGGCCGACACGGCCATCGCCGCACTGGCTGCGGCCGGCGACGTTGAAGGCGAGATTCCCTATGAGGCCGCGGCGGAAATGATCATCACCGGATACGCCCGCGGCGGCATGAGCGGCGGCGGCGTCTTCGACGTGGATGGCTGCCTTGTCGGCGTTATCGTCCGCGCTTCCGACGAACGTGACGGGCGGCAATACGTCCGCGCTGTGCGTATGACCTTCGCCGCGAGCGAATTGCTCGACGCGGTGGCCGCGGCGCCCGATGACCTGGCGGAACAGGTGCGGCCATGGATCGAGCTCGAATGATTCGCCGCGCGCAGTGAAACACTTGTTTGTCATAGCCAACGGATGATCTGAATGCCTCGACGTATCGCCCTCCTGCTGTTGTGCCTGCCCGCCTGGCTCCTCGCCCAGCCACCGGTCGAATCCGACGGGGAGCCGCCCGTCGAAGAGAAGACCGTTTCGCCCGCGACTGCGGAGCCGTCGGCAACGGATGCGCCCGATGATCCCGCACTCGAGACGCCACCACCGCCCCACCACTACGACTGGGACGACTGGGTCCATGATACCCAGATGACCGGCGCCTGGGGCGGTGCCCGCACCGCCCTCGAAGACCGCGGACTCAAGTTCGACCTGTTTTACAACACCACCACGGGCATCAATCTCCACGGCGGCGCGGACGTCAATGACGCCCATCGCAACAGCGGCAGCTTCGACCTGTTCGTGCGGGCCGAGTTCGACCGCCTGGGCTTCGACCTCGGCGGGCAGGCCCTCATGCAGGTGAAATCCCGCTACAGCCGCAACGTCAACCTGAAAGTCGGCGCCCTCTCCGAGCCCTTCGACGACGCCGACGGCGACCGCGACATCTACATCGCCCAGCTCTGGTACCAGCGGGCGTTCCTGGGCAACACCCTCCGGCTGCGTCTCGGATACCTCGACTGGGGCGTGATCGCCGATCGCAATGCATACGCCGGCTTCGAAGACCGCCAGTTCATGGCTACCTACCTGGACAACAACGGCTTGGTGCCGCTGAAGATCGGACTGGGCGTGGCCGTCTTCTACGATCCCACCGAATGGCTGGGCTTCATCATTGGTGCGGCTGACCGGGACGGAGCCACCGGCCGTACCGGCTTCGACACCGCCTTCCACGGCTCGGACCGCTTCGTCGGGTACTTCGAGACGCAGTTGCGGCTGCGGCCCGAGGGCCCGCGCGGGGTGCTGCCGGGCAATTACCGCGTGGGCGTGTTCTACGATCCGACGTCGCGGGAGCGTTTTGGCACAGGCGGTCCGGACGTGCCGCCGCTGCGCGAAGCGGACGACGTGGGCTTCTATCTCAGCTTTGACCAGTTGCTCCTCCGCGAGAGCGACAAGGACGAGCAGGGCCTTGGGGCCTTCTTCCGCTTTGGATACCGCCGCGGCGAGGTCAACCGGCTTGACCGGTTCTGGTCGGGTGGGTTGCAGTATGCGGGCCTTCTGCCGGGGCGCGATCTGGACGTGCTCGGTCTGGGCATGTACTGGGTAGGTTTCGCGGACGAATACCGCATGGCCGACCACCGGGATTTCGTCCGCGAAGTGGGCTACGAGCTATACTACCTCGTTCAGGTGACCCCGTGGCTCGAGCTTTCGCCGGACGTGCAATACATCGTGCACCCCGGTGGGAGCAAGGCGTCGCGGGATGCAACCATCGTGGGTCTGCGCGCCCGGTTGTCCTTCTGACGCCGGTGGAACACGCGAAAGGAGCGACCATGCGTCACCGCCTGCACGACATCTTGCCGCAAGCCTGCCTGCTGTTGGGCGCCGCCGCACTGGTGCCGCTCGGATGTCGGCACGAAGGTCGCCGGGAAGCGTCGGACGCCCCACCCACCGTGCGGCATGCCATCCACAGCGCCCGGCTGCGCGCCTCCATGCACGATCTGGATACCTGGCGGTACGAGCGGCTGCCGCCCGAGCTGCGCGACGAAACCGAGGAGCGGCGCCGCCTGCGGCGCATCGCCCAGGTCGCCGATCGGATGGCCGACTCCGCCGCCCATCTGCCCGACTTCCTCGACGGTCAGGAGCTTACTGATGAGGAGCGCAGCGCGTTCGTGCGGTTGAGCCGTGAGTTGCAGCAGGCGTGCGAGGCGCTCGGGAGCGTGGCCCGCAGCCGGGATCGGGCACACGTGGCCGACGCCTGGGGGCGCATCACCGCAACCTGCGCGGCGTGCCACGACCGCTTCCGGGAGGCGCCTCCGTTGGCGGACGCGGCCAGCGCGACGCCCAGTCTTTCGGGGACCCCATGGTGACCGCGTGAGCGATGATCTTCTTGGCAAAGGTTGTGCCCTGCTGTCGGCCGTCACCTGGGCCTCGGCGCTGGTGCTGTTCAAACGCAGCGGCGAGTGGATTCCGCCGCTGGCCTTGAACATGTTCAAGAACCTGGTGGGCATTGTGCTGCTGGCCGCGTCGCTGTGGTACCTGGGCGACGGCCTCGACACCTTGAGGCAATTCCCTATCGCCGACATCTACATTCTGATTATCAGCGGCGTGGTGGGGATTGCCCTGGCCGACACGGCGTTTTTTCACGCGCTGAATCGCTGTGGCGTGGGGATCATCTCGATCGTGGACTGCACCTACAGCCCCTTCGCGATCCTGTTTGCCTTTTTGATGCTGCGGGAAAAGCTGTCGATCCATGACTACGTGGGCGGGGCGCTGGTGGTGGCCGCAGTCTTCGCCGCCTCCCGGCACGCCCCCCCGCCGAACCGCACGCGCCGCGACATCGCCGTCGGTTCGGTGTTGGGCGTGCTCGCGATGGCGTTGATGACGGCCGCCATCGTCTTCGCCAAGCCGGTTTTGGTCGCTGATGGTTTTCCAGTATTCTGGGCGACGATTTTGCGTCTGATCTTCGGCACGTTGGCGCTGGCGGCGATCGGGGTGGCTTCGCCCCGCCGGCGGCAGAACTTCGCGGTGTTCCGCCCCTCGCGGATCTGGCCGACGTGCATAGCAGGATCGATCCTCGGCGGCTTCCTCTCCATGGTCCTCTGGATCGCGGGGTTCAAGTTCGCCGAGGAGGCGGCGTCGGCCGCCATGCTCAACCAGACCTCAGTGGTTTTCTCTCTGATTCTCGCGGCCGTGGTTCTGGGCGAGGCCTTCACCCGCCGCAAACTCGTCGCGGTGACCATGGCGCTGAGCGGGGTCATCCTGATCGTCGGCTGGGGGGCGGGTTAGCGGCCGGAATGCCGAGCCCGGGTCTGATCACCGGCGCCAATCTTCTCCACTGGCACCGGACGCTGGCCACGGGAACCGAGATGAAAATGGGTAAAGATTTCAGCGGCGAAATATCGAATCCGATTCTAGAATAGTTTGACGAACCCAACAGTTTTGGTAGCATCCAACTTGGGCAGCGGAAGCACCGGTGGTGGACGCGGTTCACCAGGGTCAACGCGGCGGCTGCGAAACGCAGATCGGGATTCGTAAAAGCCTATGATCGCACCACTTACGACTACTTTGGACGAATTACGGGTCGCCCAGACGGCCCGCGTCAGCGAACTGACCGGTCATCCGGCCGTCCGCCAGCGGCTCGGCGAGATGGGCCTGACCGTCGGCAGCGAGATCCGCGTCGTGCGGGTCGCCCCCTTGGGCGACCCCATGCAGATTGCCGTCCGCAACTACCACCTGTCGTTGCGCCGCAGTGAAAGTCGCTGCGTGACCGTCGCCCCTCTATAAGCCGGCCCCAATGGCCGGGCGCCGGCGGCGTGGCTAGCATCGAGTGCCAAGTGCCAAGGCCATGCTCGACGGCATGGCCAGGCTCGACGAAGTCGAGCGTTGGTACGAAAACGCCGCGCCAACGGGCGGGCAGAACATGCCCCGTTGTGCGTTGCCGGGATGTCATCAACGTAGTCGTTGTGGACGGACAAGCCATGAACGAAGACCGCTACCCCACCAAAGTCGGGCCGCAGGTCGACGCCGAGCCTGCCGCGTCGGATCCCCAACCGCCATCGCGTTGGCGCCGCTGGGGCAAACGCATGGGTGTGGGCGTGTTTGTGTTCTACACCATCAAGGGCCTGGTCTGGCTCGCGATCGGCGCATTCCTGCTGCTGGCCGGCAACTGCGGCAACTGATTGGGTTTTTCAAGATTCGGGCGCGCCGAAGGCGCGGGAAGGGATGGATACCATGCGGCCGATTACCGACCGCCTCAAGGAGGATACCAAGGCGCTGCACGATGACGCCGAGAGCCACGCGTTTCAGAAGGCCCTGTTCGCCGGCAAGCTCTCCCGCGACGCCTACGTGAATTATCTCGGGCAGATGTACTGCCTCTACGCCGGTTTGGAGGCCGCATTGCTGTCGGCCGCCACGCGCGAACCCCGCATCGCCCAGGTGGTGCATCCGCAGAATTACCGGGCCGACGACGTCCGCCGCGATCTCGCCCACTTCGATGTCGACGCCGCCGAGGTCGCGCCGCTGTCGGCGACGGCCGATCTGCTCGCTGACGGCGCCGCCCAGAGCGAGAATCAGCCCGTCGCCCTCATCGGCCTGCACTACGTCCTCGAGGGCAGCAACAACGGCAACCACTTTATCGCCCGCAACATCCGCCGGGCGTACGAGCTCGACGCGGTCGGCGCGTCGTTCATGGATCCCTACGGCGAACAGCAGCGCACCGAGTGGGCGGCTTACAAGGGGCGGCTGATGGAACTCGAGTTGAGCGCGCCCGAATCCGATGCCCTGGTCGAAGCGGCCACGCTGATGTTTCAGGGAATCGGACGCATGAGCACGGCGCTGAACGCATCCGCTCAACCCGTGGAAGCGGCGTCCCGCGGCGGCGGTTCGGCCGATTGACCAATGGCGGCGCACTGACCGCCATGGACAACTGTCCGTCGAGCCGCTAGAGAATCAAACGAACGGCCGGTCCGCCCCTGACAATTCGGAGGCGGCCGGCCGATTCCAACATATTCGCGGCGGCGCGACGCGCCCGACGGCGGCAACGGCCCGGCCGGTCCGCCCCGCACACCCTCGGCAACGGACATAGATGGACGCCACCAACCCCACCAATCCGTCGACAACGAACGCCACCGACGCACCTGCCCCGGCTCGCCCCCTGGTCGCCCTTGTGGGCAACCCCAACACGGGCAAGACGTCGGTGTTCAACATGCTCACCGGCACACGCCATCGGGTGGGCAACTATCCGGGCATCACCGTCGAGCGCGTAACCGGGCAGGTCCTGGGGGCCGCCACCCCCACCGACCTGCTCGATCTGCCGGGCACCTACAGCCTGGCGGCCCGTTCGCCCGACGAGATGCTGGTGACTGACGCGCTGCTGGGGCGGCAACGGGGGGTGGATCCGATCGCGGCGGCCGTGGTCGTCGTCGACGCCGACAACCTGGAACGCAACCTCTTTCTCGCCACCCAGGTCCTCGACGCGGGCGTGCCCACGGTCATCGCCCTGAACATGGTCGACGTCGCCGCCCGCAACGGCGTGCGCATTGACGTGGCACGGCTGTCATCCCGACTGGGCGTGCCGGTGGTGCCGATTTTGGCCCGCAGCGGCCAGGGGCGAATGGCGCTGGTCGAGACCATCGATACGGTTCTGCGCTCGCCGAGCGTCGGCCTGCGGTTCGACTGGCCCGCCGCGGTCGAGGAGTCCGTCGATTCGCTCGCCCGGGAACTCGCGCCCATCCTCCCGCAGGAGGCCTGCCCGCCGCCCTACGAGCTCCGCCGCGCTCTGCTGGACGTCGATGGCTACGTCGAGCGCCGGCTGCGCGCGATCGGCGACAGCATCGTCTCCGACATCCTCGACCGCCATCGTCAGCGGCTGTCCGACGCAGGCGTCTCCCTGCCCGATGTGGAAAGCTCGCAGCGCTACGCCTGGATCGGCGAGCTTGCCGAAGAGTGCATCGTCCGCCGCCCGCCCCGCGAGCGCCGCCGCAGCGAGCAGATCGACAACGTCGTCACCCACCGGGTGCTCGGCAGCTTGATCTTTTGCGCCATCATGGGCGGCATTTTCATCAGCGTTTTCGAATGGTCTGCGAGCCTGATGGAGCTGGTCGACAGCGTGTTTGGAACGCTTACGGAAGCCATCCACGGGGCGCTTGGGGAAGGCGTGCTGGCGAGTTTCCTGGCCGACGGAGTGGTGGCCGGCGTCGGCGGGGTGCTCATCTTTCTGCCGCAGATCCTGATCCTGATCGGTATGATCACGATTCTCGAGGACTGCGGCTACCTCGCCCGCGCGGCGTTTTTGATCGATCGCCTGCTGCGCACCGTTGGGCTGGGCGGGCGCAGCTTCGTGCCGCTGCTGTCCAGCTTCGCCTGCGCCATCCCCGGGATCATGGCCGCGCGGACGATCGAGAGCCCGCGCGAGCGGCTGATCACCATCCTCGTGGCCCCGCTGATGGCGTGCAGCGCGCGCATTCCGATCTACACCATTCTCGTTGTCGCGTTCGTTCCCGAGAAGCTGGTTCTAGGGTTTTTACCCTTGCAGGGCCTCGTCTTCGCTGCGATGTACTTCTTCGGCATCGTGGTCGCGGCCATCGCGGCCCTGATCCTCAAGAAGACGGTGTTCCGCGGTCCGGAGGCGCCCTTTTTACTTGAACTGCCCAGCTACAAAGTTCCCTCCGTCCGCGCCATCGTGCTCCGAATGTACGACCGCGGCAAGGACTTTCTGGTCAGCGCCGGCACGATCATCCTGGCCATGAGCGTGATCATCTGGGCGTTGCTCTACTTTCCCCGGCCCGCCGCCGTCGAGCAGAACGTTCGGGCCCAGATGGTGCAGGCTGGGGTCACGGAGGAGGAGCGCATCGACAAGGCCGTCGCCGGCGCATATCTCCGCCAGAGCGTGCTCGGCCGCATAGGCCATGCCATTGAACCCGCAGTCAAACCATTGGGCTGGGACTGGAAAATCGGAACGGCCGCCATCGCGGCCTTCCCCGCCCGCGAGGTGGTCGTCTCCACGCTGGGCATCATCTACAATCTGGGACCGGACGAGGATGCGACCTCCACGGTGCTGCACGAGAAGCTGCGGGCGGCGACCTGGCCCGACGGGCGTAAGGTCTTCAACCTGCCCGTGGCGTTGTCGATCATGGTGTTCTTCGCGCTGTGCTGCCAATGCCAGGCGACCGTCGCCATCATCAAGCGGGAGACCAATTCGTGGCGCTGGCCCATTTTCGTCTTCAGTTACATGACCGTCCTGGCGTACGTGGCGGCGCTGCTCGTGTACCAGGTGGGATCCCGGCTGGCCTGATCAGCGCGCCGCGGTAGGGAGAGAGCTGTCTATGTGGTGGGAATACCTGATCATCTTCGCCGGCCTCGGTTTGGCCGTCGTCTACGCCCTGTGGTTCGTCGCGCAGGCGTTCAGCGGCAAAGGCGGGTGCGGATCGGCCGCCTGCCAGTGCGGCGACGCCGACGAGCCGGCCGGCAATCGCCTGGGCATCAAGTCCACCCCGATCGTCCAACTGGAATCCGGCGCGGACCACCGCGGATCTGCCGATCCGCCGGACCGCGAATCGCGCTGACCCCCCGGCTCCCCAGCCGCTGCGCCCTTTTGGGCCCCTGGATGCACGCCGTCACCGAAGGTGCATACCATCGTCCGGCGCGGCGTCTGACCGCTGCACAGCAATCACCGATTATTGGGAAGACGCACGGGCGGTGAGCGCCAAGCGCACGAGGTGGGCGATGCTCTCGGCCCGCATCTTCTCCATGACGCGGGCGCGGTGGGCCTCGACTGTCTTGTCGGCCAGGTTCAGTTCCCGGGCAATCTGCTTGGTCACTTTGCCGGCGACCACCAGGTCGAGCACCTCGCGCTCGCGCGGCGTGAGCGTGTTGATGCGCTGGGTGATTCCATCGGTCTCGGCGCGTTCGCTGCGCCGGCGCGTGTCCAGTTCAATCGCCCGCTGCACCTGGTCGAGCAGCACCTGGTCGCTGAAAGGCTTTTCGATGAAATCGAGCGCCCCCGACTTCATCGCCCGCACCGCCATGGGCACGTCGCCGTGGCCGGTGATGACGATGATGGGCCAGTCCAGGCCGCGCTCGGCCAGTTGCTCCTGAACCTCCAACCCACTGATCCCCGGCAGGCGCACATCCAGCACCACGCAGCCGGGGCGGGACGGATCGGCCTGGTCCAGAAAGGTCAACGCATCAGAAAACGTCTCCACGCGCAGGCCGACCGACTGAATCAGCCATTGCAAGGAATCCCGTACAGCTTGATCATCGTCAACCACGAACACGGTGGCAGCTTCAGCACACATGGTTGTAGCTCCTGTCGTCATGGCCGCGGCATCAGCGCCCCCATTGAGGCTTTTCGTGGCAAACGGACATGGTCGCCTTGCGTCGGACTTCGACTTCGTGATCATGATTGTCGACGCCGCCCCCGCAGGCAAGCAGTTTTTGAGCAATCGTGCGCGCGCGGCTCAGATCGTGGGCAGCACCAGGCCAAAACGCGTTCCCGCACCACCGGTCGTCTCGACCCACATGCGGCCGCCATGCCGCTCGATGATCGTCCGGCTGATGGACAGGCCCATGCCCATCCCACGCTCCTTGGTGGTGTAAAACGGCTCGAAGACCCGCAAATGGGCATCCTCCGAGAGCCCCGGACCGGCGTCCGTCACGCACAGGCGAGCCCCCGCCAGGGGGTCCGCACTGCTCTCCAGCGTCAACCTGCGCGCCGCCGCGGCGATGTCCGCCATGGCTTCCATCCCGTTGAGCACCAGGTTGACCACCACCTGCTGGATGAGGATCTCGTCCACCCGGACGGGCAGCGGCTCGGCCGAAAGCTGCAAATCGACTGACACGCGGTGTCGCTCCAGGTCGCGGGCCAGCAGGTCGACCGCGTCACGGACGACCTGGTTGAGGTCGACGTCGGCGCGGCGCTGGTCCCCCTTTTTGAGGAAGCGGCGCACGCGGCGGATGATCTCGCTCGCCCTGCCGGCCTGCTGGGTGATCTGCCGCAAGGCGGCGGAAATTTCTTCGACGGTGTCGGCCCCGGTCTCAATCCGCCGCAGACACCCGTGGGCATAGTTGGTCACCGCGGCCAGGGGCTGATTCAGTTCATGGGCAAAGCCCGCGGCCATCTCGCCCATGATGCTCAGCCGGGACACGTGGGCGAGTTCGGCGTGACGTTCGCGGGCAATCTCCTCTGCGCGCCGGCGCTCGGTGATGTCGCGCACGGCGCCGAGCATGCCGACCGGACGCCCCTCGTCGTCATGCGTCAGCCACACGCGAACCTGGGCAGGAAAAACGGTTCCGTCGCGATGGATGTACTCCTTCTCGTACTCCTCGGAATAGCCTCGCGCCATCACCTCCTGAGCGATGATGACATCTTCCATATCATACCAGCGCTCCGGGGTCAGTTCGCGAAAATGCCGCCCGCGCAGCTCATCCAGGCGGTAGCCGAGCATGGCCAGAAAAGCGGGATTGGCATCCTCGACGACGCCCTCCAAGGTGGTGATGGCAATGCCATCGCGACTGGTCTCGAAGATGTTGCGGTACTTCTTCTCCGACGCCCGGATCGCCTCCTCGGCGCGCCGCGGCTCGGTGATGTCCTCGACGCTCGACCAGATATACCGCTCGCCGCCGCGGTCCAGGATCATCCCGGACAACCGGACCGGCACGCGCCGGCCATCGCTGTGGAAATACTCTTTCTCATACGGCCCGTAGCGGCCGGTGCGGCGCAACGCCTCCAGAATCCGCCGCTCATCGTCCACGTACTCCGTCGGCGTCAGGTCCCAGTAGGTCAGTTCGCGCGCCTGCTCCGGCGTCCGCCCGATGATCCGGGCAAACGCGCCGTTGACATCGACCATCCGCCCGTCCAGCCGGCACAGCGCCAGACCGATGGGCGACTGCTCGAAGAGCATGCGGTTGTACTGTTCGCTCTCACGCAGGGCGCTTTCCATCCGCTTGCGTTCGGTGATATCGGTGGACACGCCGCAGATGCCGTAGACCCGCCCCTTGACGTCGGCAATGGGAAACTTCAATGAGATGTAGGTATGCGGCCCGTCGCCCTGGGCGACGAGTTCGTCGAGTTCCAGGGGCACGCCCTCCGCGAGCACACGCTCGTCGTTGCGCCGGAAGGCGCGGGCGATTGCCGGCGGAAACAACTCGGCGTCCACGTGGCCGAGCACCTGCTCTTCGCGAAGATTGAAAATCTCCAGAAACCGCCGGTTGACCAGCAGGTAGCGCCCCTCACGGCCCTTGATGTAGACCACCGCCTTCGTGCTGTCGATGATGCTGCGCAAGCGCTGCTCAGTCTCGCGCAGGGCGGTTTCGGCGCGGCGCCGTTCGCGCACCTCCTCCGCCAGTTCCCGGTTGGCTTCCGCCAAGTCGGCCGTCCGCTGGGCAATCCGCGCTTCCAGTGCCTCCTGCCCCCGCCGCAGACGTTGCTCGGCGCGCATCATCTCGGTGACATCCAGCCCCACCCCGAAGCAGCCGACGATCGCCCCACGGTCGTCGCGCAAGGGCTCCAACTGGACGTGGTACGCCCAATCATGGTGCACGTCGATAAAGCGCAGCGTTTCGCCCCGGAGAACCCGGCGGTGACGTTCCATCGTGGGATGGTCCGGCGGCAACGTCTTCACGAATTCCATCAGCGGCTGATCGACGAGTTCGCCGGGTTGCAGCCCCAGACGCTCCAGGCCCTGGCCACCGCTGAAGGTGATGCGCAGATCCGCGTCCGTCGTCCAGATCACCGCGGGCAGGTGCGCGACGATCCGGCGCAGATTCGCGTCCACCTCCGGCACAGAGGAGCTGGCGACTCTCACACCGGCGCCGCAGATCCGGTCCGGCTCGCCCGCCGTTTGCGTCACGCGGGCCGTCTCGCGCAACCGGACCGTCCGGCCATCGCCGGCCACCACGGCAAACGCCACCGTCCCCGCCTGCCCGGCCGACAGGGTCTCGCGATACCGACGCACCGCGTCGCGGTCCTCCGGCGACACGACCTCCGCCCAGTTGGCTGCCCAGTCAAAGGACCCCGCCGGACGGCCGATGAGGGGGCAGAACGCGTCGGCCAGCCACTGCTGGACCAGCGCGCCGTCGGCTTCCACGCGGAACACGTAGGCATAGTCGCCCGCCAGTTCCGCGAAACCGCGCGATACACTGTCGCCAGCGCCCATCATGGCCATAGGTCACCCGTGCCCCATCATCCGCAATCGCAGCGCGACCGCCCTGCGAACCCGCCGGCGCAGGCTTCCAGAAACGCCGGCAGACCCGATTATACCGACCCACGCCCCCCGATGAACCTGTTGTCCGCGGCGCCGGCCTGCACCACCGAATCGAGAAGCCGAAGAAAAAAAACGAAGACCTGTCACAAACCGGACGGACCCGATCTATGTGAGGGTGTGGCGACCACGCAGGCCGCGTGACTTCGCCACGCAAGATATAGCTATCGGGACGCGGACGGCCTGGAACATCCAGGATCGTGCGGGTTGGACAAGTGGGAGACGTGAGCGCGGTGGCGTTTGAACCGCTTGAGCCCAAGGTTGGGGGGCTCAAGAGGGTTCAGCGGCGCCGTGCTGCTTTTTACACTCGGCTTTGCGTCGGCGAAACGTCACGCCCCGCCCAGCGAAACGCCGAGCGCCGCCGCAAACAAGCCGGCAAACAGCAGCCCCAACGTCACCAGAGCTGCGGTCAGACCCGAGAGAAACGACGCGGCAAGCACCATTGATTTGACCTTCCATGGTATCGGCCAGCCCCGGCTGCGAGCGCCGGCCTGGACCATTGCATTATCCGAACACCTTCTTGGCCGCCGACGGGAGATCGCCGAAGCTGGTCACCACCGTCGCCCCCACCTCACGCAGCCGCTTCACCTTGGCCTCGTGCGTGCCCCGGTTGCCCTCGATGATCGCGCCGGCGTGGCTGAACCGGGTCCCTTCCTTGGCCGCCTTGCCGCCGATATAGGCGACCAGCGGCTTGGTGAACCGGCCCGACGCGATCAAGTCGGCGATCCGCTCCTCCTGGGTCCCGCCGATCTCACCGAAAATGACGACGCCATCGGTGTCCGGGTCGTCCTGAAACAGTTCCACCGCGTCGTTGAGCGGGGTGCCGATGACGGAGTCGCCCCCGACATGGCACAAGGTGGACAGCCCGATGCCCGCCTGCGACAGGTAATATCCGGTGGAGGAGGTCATGCCCCCACTACGTGACGCCACCCCGATCCGGCCGGGTTTGAACCACTCCCGCGCCGATGCCGCTCGGCCACCAATCATGCCCAGCACGGCCTTTCCGACCGACAACACGCCCAACGTGTTGGGGCCGACGAAGCGGTGCCCGGCCTTTCGCGCCTCGGCCGCGATCACCAGCACATCGTGCAGCGGAACCCGGTCCGGCACGATGACCGAGGTCTTGATGCCGGCGTCGATGGCCTCGAGGGCGGCCCCCTTGACCAGCGGTGCCGGTACGAAGATGACGCTGATGTCCACCTGCCCGACCTGCTCAATCGCCTCCCGGACCGTGTCGTACACGGGGACGCCCTCCACGGACTCCCCCCCCTTGCCGGGCGTACAGCCGGCCACCACCTGGGTGCCGAATTCGCGCATCAGCTTGGTGCGCACCATGCCCTCGCGCCCGGTGATGCCCTGCACGATGACCCGCTTGTTGTCGTCGATGATGATGGCCATGCCTGTCGATTCCGTTAGGACGACCGCTCCGGTCGCCGATTTCCGCACCGATTCCCCGCTTATCTATCCTAGACACCCAGCCAATTCAAGGCGGACCGCCGAGGCAAATCAGCCCTTCCGAAATCCCCGCGGCCACCTAGAATTGTCTTCGAAAACGCTGAACCCCGGAGCGCAAGGCGCAAGCTGTCGGGGGAGCGCCGTCCAGAAACTCATTGAAAGGGTCCTGACGATGAACGCTGCGACCAACCTGCATACGCGACTTCAATCCTTCGCCGGGCGGACGTTGTTGCTGGCCGGCGTCCTGTGGCTAACCGGCGCGCTGTTGCTGCCGGGCTGTGGCGACGGCAACCTGACGCCCACCCCGACACCCGGCACGCCCACGCCGGTGCCCACCGGCAACCCGACGCCAACGCCGACGGGGACCCCCACCCCCACGCCAACCGCAACCCCGACCCCAACGCCTACGCCGACTCCGCCCGGCTCGCTGCCCTGTATTACTGATGCCGACTGTCCCGACGATGGCCGGTTCTGCACCGGCACGGAATTCTGCGACCAGTCCACGCAATCGTGCGCCTTCACCGGCGATCCCTGCGACCCGGAGACGGAGCAGTGCGACGATGTTTCGGACGAGTGCATCCCCATCGCCGAACCCGGCTGTAGCAGCGATGCCGATTGCGGTCCCGCTGAGCAGTGCGACCTGGTGACCGGCGAGTGCGTTTCGACCATCCTGGTGTCCTGCGTGCCCGGCGCCGGCCCGTGCAACATCGGCAACTCCAGCCCCGGCTGCGAGAACGTCGCCTGTTGCGAGGACATCTGCGTCGTGCTCGGGCAGGTGCAATGCTGTCTGGTTCAGTGGGACGGCGCCTGCGCCGACCTGGCCCTGTCGCAGTCGACCTGTTTGAACCCCTGAGAAACTGGCGGCCGCCGGCCGGCGCGTTACGATGCAGCTTTGACCCACCACTTCTTGGAGGCACGGCAACCATGGGGCTGCGCATTGTCGTCGGATTGGACGGAACCGAGTACGCCACCAACGCTATCCGCGTCGGCTGTGAAGCCATTCGTACCTTCGGCGGCACCCTCATCGGCGTCGCGGTCGTGGACAAACCCGGCATCGAGGCCAGTGCCCGCGGCGCCGGCATCGGCGCCTACGAGTACGCCCGGCAACTCCGCGAGTCGCGTCTCAGCGAGGCCCACCAGCGCGCCGAGGCGTTTCACGACGACTTCGAGCGGCACTGCCGCGAGGCCGGGATCCGCTACGAACTCGCCTACCACGACGCCGTGCCCTTCCAGGCCATCGTGGATGAGGGGCGCTTCGCCGACGTGATCATCGTCGGCGTCCGCACCCATTTCCACTACGAAACCCAATCGGAGCCCGGCGACACCCTGCGCCGACTGATGGAAACCGGCGTCTGCCCGGTCGTGGCCGTCCCCTGCGATGCAGATTTACCCAAGCGTGCCGTCGTCGCCTTCGATGGCAGCGTGCAGGCCGCCCGCGCCCTCCGCGCCTACATCCACCTCGTCGCCCTCGATCCCACCGCCCGGACGATCACCCTGCTCCACGTGGGCGAAGGCACGCCCGAGGACGAGCAGGTGCAACTGATCCGCGCTCAGCAGTACATCGCCGGCTGGGGCATCGAGGTCGAGGTGCTCAACCGTACCGGCCGACCCAGCGAGGTCATCGAGCAGGTCGCCCAGGAGCAGGCTCCCTGCGTCGTCGTTCTCGGCGCGTACGGCCGCCGGGGCATCATCCGCGACCTGTTCTTCGGTTCCACGGCCAGCCGTCTCATTCAGAACGAACGGGCCACGCTCTTCGTCTACCATTAACGCGTTGTAGGCCACGCTTTTGCAGGCCGCCCGCCGGTGCGGAGTTTCGCTCGAAGACCGGTGCCGGGCGGCCATCGAGCCGCTGACCGGTTCGCCAGGGCCCAGGCATCGCCACAGCCCGGTGGCTGCGCGCTCCGACAGCGCCTATGATAGGCATCATCGGGTCCCCGGGCCGGGCTGGCCCGCGGTCACCTTCGACCGGCGCAGTCGATCGTTTTGCCCGCTGCAAACGACGAACATTCATCGAACCAGACAGGGACAAACCATGAACGCACGAGCCCAGCACACTCCGTTGGCCTGCGCGGCTCTCGTGGCCGCATCCGGCCTGCTCGCCCTCACCGGCTGCCAGCAAGACCGCCGGAAAATGTCCATCGACCAGCAGATTGCGGCCGAGATGTCCCGCTACCGCAACGAACAGCGCCAACAGGCCGAACAGGCGGATAACGCCCGCGCCGAACTCGCCCAGCAGCTTGCGGCTTTGTCAGCCGATCTGGAGGCGACGGCCACGCGGCTCGATGACCTGGAGCGCACCCTTGCCGAGTGGGACGTCGAAGCCATGCGGGCGTCCCTCGCCAGCACCGCAGACGACCTGGCGCAATTGCGCGGCGAACACGTGGGCTTGCAGTACCGCACGACCAAGCAGTTCGATGAAATCGGGCTTATCCATGCCAATCTCGAACAGTCCGACAACGACATTCGCAAGCTCGTCGCCGGCTCGGTCACCAGCGCTGAACGCCGGGGCGAAGAGGCCCGCGCCCAACTGCGCAATGATCTCAGCGAGCGCCTTGAGGAAGGCCGCAGCACCGTGATCTCGGAGTTTCGCACGCTGGCGCAGCAGGTCGCGGCCGATGCATCCCGCGCCGCCCTGGCCATGCAGTTGATTCGCGAAGTGCTCGCCGATGAGCAATCCGCCATCAACCAGTACGCCGAGCGCCTCGACACGGCGCTCGCCCGGATTGACGAACAGTTCGGCGCCGACGGCGCCCAGGACGCCGCGGCGGAAGCAGCGGCTACTTTCGATGAGGCCGCCCGCCTGCACCGCGAGTTTCTCGCCCATCGCTACCGCACGGACCTGCTCGACGGCGCCGTGCTGGCCTACCGTCGCGGCTTGGCCTTGCAGCCCGACATGGCCAACATGCACTTTGAGCTGGGCAAACTCCTGCGCATCGCCAATCGCTCGGACGAAGCCGCCCCCCATTTGCGCTACTATGCCCAAAACGGCGCCGATCCTCAGCGACAGCAGCAGGCCCGCACCTGGCTCGGCGATCAGTAGCGGCCCCGCTTGGGCACAAACAGTACCGCTTCACGTATGGGTTTGTCAGCCCGCTGGATTGCATGTCCCGGGCCCATTATCATGCACCTACGCGCCCGGACGCAGCGGACCGGCAACCGCTTCGACCCCAGGGCGCGCCTCGGTGCGCGCCGGATGAGCCCGTCGGCCGCTCCCAACGTGTCTCGTGCAGACGAAGAGCCCATGGACCCCGACAATGCCGATCGCTACCTGGTCGACGAGATTCGCACGGGCAGTGAATCCGCGTGGCGACAGTTGATCGAACGCTACCAGGGCCGCCTGCTCGCCTTCGCCCGCGCCCGCACCGCCGGTCTGGCCGACGCCGAGGACCTCGTCCAGGACGCCCTTGTGGGCTTCCTCCAATCCCTGCCCAACTACGATCCGAGCCGCTCGCTCGAAACTTACCTCTTCACCATCCTCCGCTACAAACTCGTCGATCGCCTGCGCAGCCGGAAAATCACCCCGCTCAACCTCGACGCCGAAGAGGACGACTGGTGGGAACGGATCGCCCCCGAGGAATCACTGACCCCCTCGCGGGCGGCCGTCGCCGCCGAGGACGCCCGGCGCCACGCGGCGGTCCTGGGCGATGTCCTCAAACGGCTGATCCGCGACTTCCGCGATCGGGCGGCGTTTCAGGATCTGCAGGTCGCCGAACTGCTCTTTTACGCCGGACGCCGGAACCTCGACATCGCGGACCTGTTCGACATGGACCAAAAGGCCGTGGCCGGAATCAAGTTCCGGGCCATCGCCAAGCTGAAGAAATACCTCGCCGAACTGGACGATCCCGCGGCCGCCGACTTGAATGAAGAGACGGCCGAGGTGACCGTCGCCCGCGTCTGGCGCGAGCGCCGGCTCACCTGTCTTAAACGCAGCACGCTCGGCTCGTACCTGCTGGGCGTGCTCGAGGACCCGTGGTTGAGTTATACCCAGTTCCACCTCGACGTGGTGGCGTGCCCCATGTGCCTCGCCAACCTGCGTGACATCGAGGAGGAGGACATCGCCGCCCAACCGCCGCAACGGGCCGAGCACCTCTTCGCCTCCAGCGTGGGGTTTCTCTCCCGCGCGTCACAGGGTTGAAGGCGCCGGGCAAGACGTCGCAAGGAAAACCCATGACCACAGCCGAATTCCACCTGACGCCCGAGTTCCAGCAGCAGTATGACGCCGTTCGCGCCCGCGGCGGCCATCTCCGCGTCGACGGGCGCTGCCTGTTGGAAATCACCGGCGCCGATCGCCAGACCTGGCTGCACAACCTGACCACCAACGTGATCAACTCCCTGCAACCCGGCGACGGCAACTATGCATTCGCGATCAATGTTAAAGGCCGCACCCTCTTCGATCTCAACGTGCTCGTCCTCGAAGACCGGCTCTGGCTCGACGTCGACCGGCGCTGGCGCGACGCCGCCGCCGCCCACCTCAACAAGTACATCATCGTCGAGGACGTCCACCTGAGCGATCTCACCGACGACTGGACGCGCTTCTGGCTGCTCGGCCCGCGCACCGGCGCCGTCGTCGACGCCCTCCATATGGGCGCCAACTTCCCCAACTGGGCCGATCTCCAGCACGCCGGCGGCACGTTCGAAAACGCGCCCCTGCGCATGGTCAAGCACGATCTCGGCCCCGTGCTCCGCGCGGAGTTCTACGTCCCGACGCAAACGGCCGATGCGTTTGGCGCTGCGCTCGCCGAACGCTGCGCCGCGGTTGACGTGGTCGCCCTCGATCCCGCCGTCCTGGAGACCATTCGCATCGAGGCCGCCGTCCCCGCCTCCGTCGACGACATCGACGACGACGTCATCCCCCCGGAGACGCTCCAGATCGAACGCGGCATCAGCTATGTCAAAGGGTGCTACCTCGGCCAGGAGGTTATCGAACGCATGCGCAGCCGGGGCAGCATGGCCCGCAAGCTCGTCGGCCTGAAGGTCGCCGCGGACCGCCTGCCCGAGCACAAGGCACCCGTTTTCGCCGCGGGCAAGGAGGTCGGTCGGGTCATGAGTTCCTGTCATTCACCCGCGGCAGCCGGTCCGCTGGCCTTGGGGTACGTCAAAACCGTGCTGGTCGACGCCAAGTCCGAATTGCAGGTCGCCCTCGATCCTGAGCACACCGCCCCTGCTGAGGTCGTGGACATTCCCCTCCCCGCCTGGCGCGGCTGATCGTTGACGCGGGCATCGCCAGGGTCCAAGATGTAGGCGCAGTCCCGCTGGATTGCCGCCGCGTTGGTGCCTGCGCCGGGCGGCGGTGCAGGTTCAGCCGTCGGCATCGCCGCGTCGATGGGACGCGAACGACAAGACTGCGGGAACGGATTCCCCCCCATCGCCTGCGGTGGAACAGACCGAGCGCCATGAACACGAACGATCCCACGACGATTCTGCTGGTTGAAGACGATGATCGCATCCGCCTGGAGGTCACCGATGCGCTCCAGGCCGCCGGCTTCCAGGTTCGCGTGAGCGCCACGCTTGCCGAAGCCCGCGAGGCCGTCAATGACCCCTGCGACCTCATCCTGCTCGACCTCGGCCTGCCCGACGGCGACGGTCTCGATCTCTGCCGCGACTTGCGCTCCACCGGCAGCGATCTGCCCATCATTATCCTCACCGCCCGCGACGCCCCCGAACAACGCGTCCGCGGGCTCGACGTCGGCGCCGACGACTACGTGGTCAAACCCTTCCACATCCCCGAGCTGATCGCCCGCATCCGCGGCGTGCTCCGCCGGACCGGGCAGTCCAAGCGCACCGGCATGACCCGCCACGGCGATCTCTGGATCGATCCCCAGGCCCGCACCGTCGGCCGCGGCGACAAGCGCCTCGATCTCAAACCTCGCGAGTTCGACCTGCTCCTGTTTTTGATGACCAACGCCGGGCGGGCCTGGACCCGCGACCAGCTCATCGACAAGGTCTGGGGCAGAACCTTCGAAGGCGACGCCCGCACCGTGGATCTGCACGTCGCCCGCCTGCGCAGCAAAATCGAGGATGATCCCGCCGACCCGCGTTACGTTGAAACTGTCTGGGGCGTGGGCTACCGCTTCCAGGAAGAACCGTGAACCGCAGCCCATCTCAGCCATTGGCGCGCGGAGGCGTCGAGCGTGGTCCGCGACCCGTCAAGTGGTATCGCCGCATCAGCGTCAAGCTTGCGTTCGGCCTGGGGCTGGCGATGTTCTCCATCCAGTTCCTCGCGTACGCCCTGATTGTCGAAACCGCCCGCGCCAACCTTGACCAGACCCTCGAACGCCTCGACGTCGCCCGCGCGGCCGCATCGGCACCCTACGCCGATTACCTCAGCGGCAACCTGGACATCAACCCCAACGGTGAGTGGGTCCCGGCGCCGGACGCGGCCGACGTCATCGAGGGCTTTCTCGGCGTCGGAGAAAGCTGGGTGTGGGTCTCGCCCGATGAACGGGTCCTAGCCGTCGGGGAGGATCTGCGGCCTTATGCACCGGTCGGTTCCGATTGGCCCCTCTGCGATTCCTCGGAGTACTGCGGCGTCACGCTCGCCGATGGCGACATCAAGGCCGGCTCAACCTGGACCCGGTTGGGCATCGAGGGACGCCATATCGGCACCTTCGTGCTGGTCTTTTTCGACGACCCCAAGCTCGTCGCCGAGGTCGGACAATGGCAACTCAACGTGGATTTGCTCTCCCGACTGGTCGCGTCCGCCGCCGTCGCCACCCTCACGTCGCTGCTGCTGGTCAGCCTGGTGACCCGCCGCCTCTCCAGGCTCGCGGCCGACGCATCCACCCCGCTCGACGAAAAACTCGAAAACGTCGATCTGCCCGGCCCGTTCCTGGTCAGCGGCGATGACGAAATCTCCCGCCTGGCAACCGCCCTGAATACCATGCGCGGCCGCATCGAGCAACTGGTCGAGAGCCTCGCCGATCGTGACCGCCAGCGCCGCGAATGGATCGCCCAGGTCTCTCACGACCTGCGCACACCGCTGACCGCCCTGACCGCCTGCCTCGACCGGGCCCTCGACCGCTCGCGCGACGGCCAAGCGCCTCCGGACGTCGCCGCTCTGACCGAAGCGCTTTCGGTGGTCCGTCAGGACGGTCAGCGCCTGCACACGCTGGTGGACGACCTGTTCGAGCTCGCCCGCCTCGACGCCAAGGAGGATCTCATCCTCGAGCCCGTTCCGCCGGGCGAACTGGTCCGCCAGACGGTGCGCGGCCTCAGGCCCATGGCCCAAGCCCAGGGGATCGACCTCACCGCGGTCGTCGCGCCGGCGCTGCCGACCGTGCGGGCCGACGGGCGCCGACTCATGCGGGCCCTCGAAAACATGCTGCGCAACGCCGTGCAGTTCGCCCGCACGCGCGTCGAGATCCGCGTGCGGTGCGACGCGCAGCACCTGCGCTTCGAGGTGCACGACGACGGGCCCGGTCTGCCGGAGAAAAACGGCGTCGTTTTGCTGGGGCACGGCGAGGGCCAGCCGCGCCGCCCCGATTCCACCGGTCTCGGGCTGCTGGTCACCCGTCGCGTCGCCACCGCCCACGGCGGAACCCTCGAGGGGGCCAACGCGCCATCGGGCGGCGCCATCGTTTGGATTGAGATCCCCATCATCCCCGCCCATTGACTGTCCGATGACACCAGCGTGCAGGGGACGCCGTCGCGCGTCCGCCGACAGCGGGCGCATCTTCTCTGATTGAACGCCATCGACCACGTCCCATAAGGCAAATGCCAAGGCCCTGCGAGAGCCGGCGTTATCGCCCCTCCCGCCATCGGCCCCCCGGCGGTTGCCCGGCGAAACCCCGTATTGCACGTTGAATCTGCGGTTCCGTCGCCACGCCCACCGCGGGCGGTCGACCGGCCGCGTTGGGCACCCACCTCGGAGCGCTTTCCCTCCCCACGACCGGAGGAGCCGTTTGCCGGACGTCCGCGCCGCCTGCGCGGGGCGCCGGCGCGCCCCAGGGTCTTGCCAGGGCACGAAATCTTGCGGAGCCAGGCCATGGTGAATTTCCAAATGATCTTGGGGGCAGTGCGGCGCGGCTGGCTAGCCGCGATGGCCGGGCTGGTCAGTGTCGCCGCAACCGGCTGCGACGGCGTCAACGGTCTGGACGGGGGCCTGCTCTCCGGTCTGCTGGCCGGGCCCATCACCTGGGTCGACCCCGCCGACCTCAGCCCCTCGTCCCGCGTCTCCGGCCCCTTTGGACAGGCCGTCACCCTGAGCCTTGAAGACAATGTCCGCACCGGCATCACCGGCCGGATCGACAGCCCTGACGTGGTCGCGACGTTCCAGATCGGCGCCCTCTACGCCGGCGAGACCCTCACGGTGGAAGCCGTCAGCAAAACCACCGGCTTCGATCCCGCCCTCGCCCTCTTTGACGCCGACCAGAACTGGATCCACCTCAACGACGACCGCCACTACTACAACCGCGAGACCGACCCCTACATCGAGTTCATCGTGCGCCACGACACCCCCGAGTGCTACGTCGTCGTCTCCGCGAGCGTCCGCTCGGACACCACCGGCGAATTCGAATTGCGCATCACCCGCACGCCCACGGCCGTGTCGGCCGATCCCCTGCCCCAGATCGTCTATCTCGATTTCGCCGGCGCCGACAACGTCGTCATCGGCCGGCGCGCCCCGGTGGACGTCCCCACTTTTTCCGGAACGCTCATCGATCCCGCCTTCGCCGCGGACACCCGGACGCTTAAACGCCTCGCGGTCGAACGCATCCGCGCCGACTATCTGCCGTTCAACGTCGAGATCATCAGTTCCGACGAGCAGGCGCCCCCGACCGACCCCCACACCACCGTCTACTTCGGCAGCTACAACCCCACCCTGCTGGGCATCGCCGACAGCGTGGACACCTTCAACACCCACCAGGTCCAGGAAGCCATTATCTTCGTGGATACCTTCAGCGTCTTCATGTCCCAGGAGCCGACGGTGGAAGAGATGGCCCACGCCCTCGCCAACGTCGCCAGCCACGAGATCGGCCACCTGCTCGGTCTGCATCACACCAAGGACCCCCTGGCGATTATGGACACGTCGGCCACGCTCCGGCAGATGCTGCGCCCGCAGGCGTTTCGCCGCGGCCCGCTCAACGGCGACACCTTCATCGTGGGCTTCCAGGATTCGCCCCAGGTGCTCCTGAACAACGTGGGTGGCGACGCTTCGCTTCTGACGACCCTGACGTCGTTCCGGGCGGCCCGGGTGGTCGATCCCTGGTACGACGAAGGCCCCCAGACCCCCGCGCGGGACCACCTGCGCTTCGGCACCGCCTGCACGGACCATGACCATTAGGCGACACGCCCCCCGCATGCCCCCGCGCGTCGGCGTCCGCACGGGCACAATCGGTTGACTTTTTCGGTTGTTTTCGTACATTAGGGGTTCGGCTGTGGAGGAGGCAACGAGGCTCGGGCAGCAATGTCGCGCCCGCATTTGTCGCAAGCGCACCTCGCCGTTCCTCACGGCGCCGCCGGCACAGAACGGACCATCTGGTGGAGTCGATGCCCAAGTCTGATCCTGACGGTGCGTCCTTTTGCCGCACCTTACGACCGGATCGTGTCTGACCAGCGGAATAGCCCATTCATGACGACAGCCGACCTGACCTTTCGCCTGGAGCCTGTCCAGTATTGCCCACACCGCCCGTCGTAGTGCCACTGTAAGCAGCGCTGCTGTTGCAGTGGCCCCGCCTCTTGGCCGATCAATGCGAATGGATACAATTCCGAGCCCTGAGACCCATAACCCAACGTTCGATCGAAGGACCTGTCATGAGTGACGTACCCCATCACGGTGAGGACCCGCGTCTCCAACCGCCCGCCGATTCCGCCAAGCCGGATGACAGCGCCACGCCCGACGCTCCGCCTCCTCCCGCTGCCGAGCCCGCCAGGCCCGACGAACAGTCCCTGCCCAAGGTCGAGCAGCCCCAGGCCGAGCACCCCCAGGCCGAGCACGCCCAGGCTGAGCAGCCGGCGCACGTTACCGACCAGCCGAAGCCGGCCGAGCAGCCCGCGCCTCAGGCCGAACAGCCCGAGCCCGCCGAGCCCCTTCAACAGGCCGCCGACGACGCGACGCAGCGCACCGACCCCGCGGAACGCGACGCCATCGACCGGGAGGTCTCTGACGCCATGTCGGCCATGTCCAGCGACGATCTCGCCGAACTCACCCTCGGCGCGGGTGGCGCAGGCGCCGCTTCCGGCGCCGCCACCGGCGTGCAGCTCGGACGCATCGAGGCCGTGCGGGGCGACGACGTCTTCATCTCGCTGGGCAACAAGAGCCAGGGCGTGCTCAACAAGAGCCAGTTCAAACCGGACGAGACCATCGCCGTCGGCGAGCCCGTCGAGGTGGTCATCGACCGCTACGATCGCGAATCCGACCTGCTCATCCTCTCGCGCAAGGGCGAGGCCCGCAGCGCCGAGTGGGACGTGCTCAAACCCGGCGACGTCGTCGAAGGGCGCGTGGTCGGCCTCAACCGCGGCGGGCTTGAAGTCCAGCTCAAGGGCATCAAGGCCTTTCTCCCCGCCTCGCACGTGGACATCATGCACGTCAAGGACATCTCCATCTTCCTGAACGAGGTGGTCACCTGCGAGGTCCTCGAAATCGACCGTCGCGGCAAGAGCCTGACCATCAGCCGCCGCAAGGTGCTCGAGAAAGACCGCGCCAGCAAGCGCGAGGAACTGCTCGACGAGCTCGAAGTCGGCCAGGTCCGCAAGGGCGTCGTCGGCAATATCACCGAGTTCGGCGCCTTCATCGACCTCGGCGGTGTGGACGGCCTGCTTCACATCAGCGACATGAGCCACCGCCAGATCAAGGACCCCTCCGAGGTGGTCAAGACCGGCGAAGTGGTCGAGGTCAAGGTCCTCAAGATCCAGGACGAAAAGGGCAAGAAAAAGCGGATTTCCCTCGGGCTCAAGCAGACCCAGCCCGATCCCTGGACCAACGTGGACGACCGCTTCCCTGTCGGCTCGCAGCAGAAGGTGCGCGTCGTCCGCCTGGCCGACTTCGGCGCGTTCGCCGAACTGGAGGAAGGCGTCGAAGGCCTGATCCCGGTCAGCGAAATGTCCTGGAGTCGCATCGGCAAACCCAAGGAGGTGGTCAGCGAAGGCCAAATGGTTGACGTGCAGGTCATCCGCGTCGAGCCGGGCCGCCGCCGCATCGCCTTGAGCATGAAGCAGGCCCAGCCCGATCCCTGGGCCGAGGCCCTCGAAGGCTACACCCCTGATACCATGGTCGACGGCACGGTCACCCGCCTGACCGACTTCGGCGTCTTCGTCGAGCTGACCCCCGGCGTCGAGGGCATGATCCACATCTCCGAGTTGGCCGACCGCCGGGTGAAAAACTGCGCCGAGATCGTCAAGGTGGGCCAGGAGGTGAAGGCCCGCATCCTCAAGGTCGACGCTGAGTCGCGGCGCATTGGCCTGTCGCTCAAGCCGGCCGGCTCGGGCGAGGCGGCCGCCGCCCCGGCCGACTTCGGCAAGACCAAGCCCAAGAAGAAGGACCGCAAGTTGCGCGGCGGGTTGAGCAGCGATTGGGACTGGGCCGGCACCGGCCTCAGCGACCTGAATCTCTAGATCGCCGCACCGCGCGCCGCACCGCGCATTTCGAATGAAGCACATCGCCCCGGGCAGCCCTGTCCGGGGCGCTTCTTTGCGCTCCGCGGCGCGTCATCCTGTCCACTGCCGCATCGAGAATGCCCACTGGCTATGCGGCCGGAATTGGAGTAGACTTCCGCGTCTCGGTCGGCGAAGCGGCGCCGGTTGAACATAACCTGCGTATTCTCTTGGAGTTGCGTGCCCAACGTGAAGTTCGCGCTGGTGGATCGGATCGAGTCGTGCGTTCCGTCGGAGCGGATCGTGGCCATCAAGGCCGTCTCGCTCGCGGAAGAGTATCTGGCGGACCATTTCCCCAGTTTTCCAGTGCTGCCAGGGGTGTTCATGCTCGAATCCCTGGCGGAATCGGCGGCGTGGCTCATACGTGCGTCGGAGGACTTCGCCCATAGCGTCATCTTGCTAAAACAGGCCCGCAACGTAACATACAGGAGCTTCATGAAGCCCGGTCACCTGCTGCGGACCGAAGTCACTTGCCGTCGGCTGGCGCCCGATGAGAGCGAGTTTCAAGGCGTCGGGCACTGCGAAGATCGGGAAGTGGTCAAGGCGCGTTTCTCGATGCGGCACTTCAACCTCGCGGAGCGCAATGCGACGATGGCGGCGGTGGACGCGCGGATCATCGCGCAGGCCCGTGAGCGGTTCGCGTGGCTGCTAGGCCATGCAGCAGGCAGGTAGCGACAGGAACCAAGACACATAGTCTGCGGGCCCGCGTGTGGCTCGACGAAGCGGAGGTAAGCAGCAATGGCGATGAGCCGCGAGGAAGTGTTCAACCGGGTCAAGGATGTGCTGGTTGAAGCGTTGGGCGTTGATGACGACGAGGTGACCGAATCGTCCACGCTGAGCGGCGACCTGGGCGCAGAGAGCATCGATTTTCTGGACATCGTGTTCCGTCTCGAGCGCGACTTCTCCATCAAGATCCCCCGGGGCGAGCTTTTCCCCGACGACCTGCTCAACAATCCCGAGTACGTCGAAAACGGCAAGATGACGCCCCTCGGCCTGGAAAAACTCAAGGAGGCGATGCCCCACGCCGACCTCAGCGGCTTCGAGGAAAACCCGGACGTCTCGCGCATGCCCGACTACTTCACCGTCGCCACCATCGTCAACTACGTGGAAAGCAAGCTGGCGGCCTGAGCCGCACCCGCCGCCATGCGCTGGATCTGGATCGACGCTTTCACCGAGTTCGTGTCGGGCCAACGCGCCCAGGCCGTCAAGAATGTGACGCTCGCGGAAGATCACCTGCACGACCACTTCCCCGGCTACCCGGTCTTTCCGCCCACGCTGATGATCGAGGGCATGGCCCAGACGGCCGGAATCCTGGTTGGCGAGGCCGGCGGCTTCCGCGAGAAGGTCATCCTCGCCAAGATCCGCTCTGCCGCCTTCGACGACTACGCCGTGCCCGGCGACGTGCTTCGCTACGAGGCGGTCATAGAATCCTTCGAACAGGAAGCGGCCAGCATCGATGGCGTCGTCTACCGCAACGATGAGAAAATCGGCAGCATCGCGCTGATCTTCTCCCACGCGGATCAGGCGGCCACCAAGCTCGGCCTGCCTGAGCACAACTTCGTGTTCAACGATCAGTTTATGAGCCTGCTGAACACCTACCGAATCAAGTCCGGCGCCTAAGACGACCGGGCCGGTGGGCGGCAGAGGGACCGGCATATGCAAAACGAACGACGAGTGGTCATCACCGGCTGCGGCGTGGCGTCGGCCCTGGGCATCGGCGTCGACGCCCTTTGGGACGGCCTGATCAACCGGCGCAGCGGCATCCAGCCCATCACCACCTTCGACCCCGGCGGACTCCGCTCTTGCCTGGGGGCGGAAGTCCCCGCCTACAAGATGGGCGACTACGTCCCCAAGCACTACCGCAAGAGCACCAAGGTCATGGCCCGCGACATCGAGCTGGCCGTCGTGTGCGCCTCTGAAGCCGCCCGGCACGCCAACCTGGTGACCCGGTGCCTCATTGCCCGCGGCGAGGCGGAGGGCGAGCCCACCGTCGACCCCACCCGCGTGGGCGCCAACATCGGCGCCGGGCTCATCTGCGCCGACCTCCAGGAACTGGCCGAGGCTCTCCAGACGTCCGGCGATCACGCCACCGGCGCGTTCGACTTCCAGAAGTGGGGCGCCGAGGGGATGGACAAGCTCACCCCCCTGTGGCTGCTTAAGTTTTTGCCCAACATGCTGGGCTGTCACGTGACCATCGTGCACGACGCCCAGGCCCCCTCGAACACCATCACCTGCGGCGAGGCCAGCAGCCACCTGGCGGTCGGCGAAGCCTTCCGCACCATCGCCCGGGGCGCGGCCGACGTCTGCTTCTGCGGCGGCGCCGAATCCAAGATGAACCCCATGGGCGTGATGCGGCAGGAGGTCATTGGCCGGCTCGCCGCCGGGCGCGACGACGACCCCGCAAGCGCCTGCCGCCCCTTCGACCCCACCGCCGACGGCATGGTCGCAGGCGAAAGCGGCGGCCTGCTCATCCTCGAAGCGCTCGAACTTGCCCAGCAGCGCGGGGCCCGCATCCTGGCCGAGATCGTCGGATTCGGCGCCGGCACCAGCACGGCCAGTTGGCATGAGCCCGAGCCCGACGGCGCCGGCATCGCCACCGCCGTGAGTGCCGCCCTGCGCGACGCCGGCGTGTCCGCCGACGCCGTCGACCTGATCAATGCGTTCGGCACGGGCGTCAACGGTTACGACCAAGCGGAGATTGCGGGGCTCAAGCGGGTCTTCGGCGATCGCCGGGACGTGCCCGCCCTGGCGATCAAGGGCGCCGTGGGCACCAGCGGCGCGGGCAGCGGCACGGTGGATCTCGCCGCGGCCGTCATGGCCCTGCACCACAACACGCTGCCGCCGTCGGCCAACACCGCCACCGCGCAGACCGACGGGCTGTGCCGCTTCGTCCAGGACGAGCCGATCGACCTGCGCATCAACACCGCCTTGAGCGTGGCCTACGCGTTGAGCGGCGCCCAAAGCGCCGCCGTCGTGATCCGAAAGTATGAGGGATAATCCGTGTCCAGAAGAGTGGTCATCACCGGAATCGGCTGGGTCACCCCCCTGGGTTGTGACATCGAAACGGTCTGGGGGCGTATGCTCGCCGGCGAGAGCGGCGTGGCCCCCACCACCCATTTCGACGCTTCGAAATTCCCCACAACCTTCTCCGCGGAAGTGAAAGACAACTTCAACCTCGCCACCATCATCGGCGACGAAGCTGCGCAGCGTCACGCCACCGCCAGCTTGAACTCCCGCTTCGCGCTCGGGGCGGCCGTCTTGGCTTGGCGCAACTCCGGCTTCGCCGATCAGCCCCCGGCCGACATGGCCCGCGTGGGGATTTACCTGGGCGGCGGCGAAGGCCCGCTGGACTTCGAACCGTTTGCGGCCGCCGCCGTCTGCGGCTGGGATGAGTCCGAAGGCCGCGGCCGCCTCGACACCGTCAAGTGGGCCCAGATCGCCCGCGAGCGGCTCGACCGCATGAAGGAACTCGAGCAGGAACCCAACCTGGCGGCCAGCCACATCGCCTGCCATCTCAAGGTTTCGGGGCCCAGCTACAACACCCTCACCGCCTGCGCCGCCAGCACGCAGGCCATCGGCGAGGCCATGTGCATCATTCGTCGCGGCGACGCCGACGTCATGATCTCCGGCGGCACCCACAGCATGATCCACCCGCTCGGGGTCACCGGTTTCAATCGCCTCACCGCCCTCTCCAACCGCAACGACGACTACAAGACCGCTTCGCGCCCGTTCGACCGCACCCGCGACGGCTTCGTCCTCGGCGAAGGAGCGGCTATGCTCATCCTCGAGGATCTCGAGCACGCCCAGGCCCGCGGGGCGAAGGTCCTGGCCGAAGTGGCCGGTTACGGCTCGACGGCCGACGCCTTCCGCATCACTGACATTCACGAGGACGGCCGGGGCGCCATCGCGGCCATGCAGCGGGCGATCTCCGACGCCGGTTTAGAGCTTTCGGACATCGACTACATCAACGCCCACGGCACCAGCACCGAGGAAAACGACAAGATCGAAACGCTGGCCATCCGTACGCTGTTCGGCGGCGACCCGAAAAACGCCCCGCCGGTCAGCAGCATCAAGAGCATGATGGGGCACCTGATCGCGGCCGCCGGCGCAACCGAGTTGATCACCTGCGTGCTGGCGCTGCGCGACGGGATCATCCCCCCCACCACCAACTACCAGAACCCGGACCCCAACTGCGACCTGGACTACGTGCCCAACGAGCCGCGGAAGGCCGATCTGAAGGTCGCCCTGTCCAACAGCTTCGGCTTCGGCGGCCAGAACGACACCCTGGTGGTCCGCAAGTTCGCCTGATCCGCCCCGCCGACGGTTTTCGCGGTAGCGCTTTTCCCGGGCGACCGCCCGTGCGGCGATCCGTGCGCGCCGAAGCCGGGGGACCCATCGCGCATCAGGTAGTCGCGATAGAAGTTGGTGGAGGGCAGGGGCTGGGCCGGATCGCCTTTCGCACCGCAGCGCGGATGCCTGCTTGGTTTCAGTGGTTCGTTTCATTTGTCACCGCGACCTTTCACTGGGGAAAGTCCGAAGAAGAGGTTGCCGCTCCAGTGCGAACCCGTCACCGCCTTGGCCACGGCCGACAGGCTGCGGTAGACCTCGCCTTCGTGCTCGAACCCGTCGTCCCGCACGGTGACGCTGACGGTGCGCCCCTTGTAGGGCCGGGTCAGAACCGTGCCCGGCATCAACTCGCCCGTCGGCTGGGCAAAGTCGACGGTGGCCGTGCGTGTCGTCGAGGCCGGGGACGGCGCGGGCTTGTCCGGCGGTCGCCGGACGCGCAGGTCGGCGTCGTTGGCGATTTCTTCTGCCCGACGCCGGGCCCGTTCGGAGAGGCCGCCCTCGGCGTTAGCCTGCATCCGCCAGGCGATCCGCTTCCAGAGCCAATCCTTGTTGCCCGACCGCGTCATCTCGCCGAAGACCTCGACGTATCGGCCGCGCAGTTCCTTGACGGTCATCCGCTTCAAGGCGGCGACCTCGCGTGTCATGTTCAATCGTTCGGCCATGTTGCCTCCGCGTTCCGCGTCTCTCGCCGTTAACGCGGGGCACAAGGGGCCGCGACTTCCGAAAGGTGGCAAGCCGATTCCGGGGGGATTTTCGAACTTTCCGCGCTATCGGATGTGGCGGGAGGCAGGCAGCCGGTTCGGCGTTTCAGCCGCCGGAATCCGGCGGCGAGCAGAGATGCGAATTCGTCCAGTCGTTCGTCGACGGACATGTCGGCGGGGTCGTTGCTGGGCATGGGCGCTCCATGGTAAGGTGCCCACAACGACCTCCGCTTCGCGGCCGGCGAGTTGCCTGGCGGTGGCGGTTCGACGCCGCGCGTTACTACCCCGACACCGAATATCTGAACTGTTCTCAATGAATGTCCAGATTCAATGTGCTGCGTAGTGGACATGAGCCTCCTGAAAGTATGCTTGTACGATATCGGGGCGCCTCTGGGTTCCTCTGAGGTAGCATCGCGTTTGCTCCGTCAGCTCGTCGCGCGTGCGCGGGCGACCGCCCGAAAATACATTCGACTTCAGATCCTGATTGAGCAATTCGTCCGGGTTAAGCTCCGGTGCATAGCCGGGAAGCAAAACCAACTCACACTCTGCCGCGTGGGCGCTCAGCCAGGCCTTGACCCGCCGACCCCTGTGCGCCGGATGGCCATCCGCAATGACAATCACCTTGCGCGCGGCATCGCGAATCAGGCGCTCGAGAAAGTCTATCATGACCGTTTGCGTAAAGCCGCCGTGGAAGACACGGAACCGCATCTTTCCGAGATTGTTCACGGCCGAAACCACATTGCAGCCAAAGCGCTTTCCGGTGCTCGCAATCACCGGCGTCTTGCCTCGCGGCGCGTAACTGCGACCGACCCAATGATCGCTGCGCAGGCCGGTCTCGTCTTCCCAGTAAATCTCAGCGTTTTCGCGCTTCGCCCGGCGCCGGAGCGCCGGATACTCATAGTGCAGCCAGTGGCGGATAGCGTCGTCGTCGCGTTCGTAGGCCCGCGTCACGGGCTTCTGGGGCGTAAAGCCCCATCGGCGCAGCAGACGCCCAGTCATGCTCAGCGAATAACGGATGTTGTACTTCAGCGCGATCAGATCCCGAACGGCCTCGCGCGTCCACAAAGCAAATGGAAGCTTGAGCTGATCCGGGCACCGATCCTTGATGGTGTTCACGATCGCGGCGGCCTGCCACCCTTGGAGGCGTCCTCCGCCCTTCGCACGACCCGGGCGCTTCGGCGTCAACCCGCCCTCTCCACCTGCCGCGTGCAGGTCGAGCCAAGTATGAATGCTTGTGCGCGAGACGCCAAACACGCGCGCCGCCTCTGTCTTACTCAGACCCTCATGCAAGACTGCGCGAACAGCCCGACGCCGCAAGTCTTCCTTTCCGCTCAAGTCCAGCTTCCGTGCGTCTTGTTTTGCGCTCATACTTCATTATACAACAAAAACCGCAATTGTGTTCAGATAATCTGTGTCGGAGTAGTAAGCCAATCAAGAAACCGCCGCGGACACCGAAGACCACCGACGGCATTCGTTGCCGGCGTTTTCTCGGCGGACTGCTGCGTCATTAATATCGCGACGCAGCTTGACGGTATTGCATTTCCCCTACTTGATCTTCGGCGAGCAGCCGCTACGATGCCGAACCGCAAACACAATGCGGGCCAAGATCCTGCGCGCCCGCCAAGCCATCACCCATTCATCAAGCCTTCCAATCACTCTGCCGAAAGCAAATGGATTGGGGCGCTATAGAATGGACCCGGTCCCTTGGACCCGCGCGCACTACATTTGGGACCCGGTTTGATGGTCCGGCGCACCACTCTCATGGTCCCGCTCCGCCTGTCCCTCGTCTGCGTACATATACATCGCCAGCCCCATCACAAAAGTGCCAACAACTCCAAAGTTGGGGTGGGCAAGAACAGAGTATCCAATAGCCTCGGAACCGCGGTGTGCCATCGCCAAGATGGGAAAGACGGTGGACAGAAGCGCGTTCACTCCACACAATACCCGAAAGGAAAGGCGTATTGCTGTCACACGGTCCATGACGTTGAACTGGCTCTGGAGGATTAATGCAACTAAGATCACCGAATTCAGCAGAATAGTCGCCATTCCTGTTACACAGTAAGCAGAACTGTACCTGTAGCTCGGTTGGCCAACTACACTTGCAAAGGAAAAGACAACACCAGTTCCAACGGCAATCACAGCAAAACAACCGAGTGCCTGGGATGCTCTTCCTAATCTGTACATGACGTTTCGCTCGCTCCTATTAGATTCGATGTCTTACCACAGATGCTCACACCGACGGCATTCGTTGCCGGCGTTTTCTCGGCGGGCGGCTGCGCCGTTACTGCCGCGACACAGCTTGACGGTATTGCCTTTCTCGAACTCAATCTTCGGCGAGCAGCCGCTACGATGCCGCACCGCAACCACAATGCGGGCCAAGATCCTGCGCGCCCGCCAAGCCATTATCCACTCGTCAAACGATTCAACCATTCTCCCGAAAACGATAGGGCGGGGGCGATACATTTTGGACCCGCTTTCGTGGACCTGCGCGCAGGAACCCTGGATATTCCATTCGCTCTCATGGACCTGCATGCCTCCCTCTGTCGGGATGGATGCCATTTCTTCTGTACGCGCTCGGTGAAATGCATCTGGATTCCGGGCGATCGGATTTGGCATGATGCCTCGCGAGGAGGTGGCCCATGTCGGATCGCGAGCGTTACTGGCGGCAGAAAGTGGCCGAGCTCGGGTCGAGCGGCTTGAGCCGGGCGGCGTTCTGCCGGCGGCACAGGATCAACTATCAAACGATGACCTGGTGGATCAGGCGCCTCGGCGACACCCATCGCGCGGCGCGGTTCGTCGAAGTGCCGGTGTCTGCGGTGGGCGGACACGCGGTCAGCGCGCTGGCAGCTGATGCGCCGGCGGTGTACGAGGTGCGCCTCGGCGGCGATCGATCGATCCGGGTCGGCGACAACTTCGAGAGCGAAGCACTGGCCCGCTTGATCCGGACGGTG
>NPIG01000167.1_pt1 | contig 72969 bp, 62 predicted proteins | sample 8637441 | NCBI WGS metagenome assembly NPIG01 (sample SAMN07420675, study PRJNA396082) | bioreactor metagenome | isolation source: sample BR6 brine-fed electro-methanogenic bioreactor BR | place: Japan: Kochi | collected 2016-06-14
AAGAGCCTGTAAAGAAATGAAATCTTAACGATTTTAAAGAACTTACAGGTTCTTTCTTTATATAACGTACAAAAAGGCAGATTTCTGCCTTTTTTTTCATACATTTAAGTACACTTTTATGAAAAAGTGTGTTTTGTATTACCTATTAAGTTTTAATTTATGACTCGAAATTGTTTATTATGATATTTCTTTAAATTATAACCAATAGCGATTAAACTAAGCTCAAGTCTGATTCCAGAAAATCCTGTTCTAGTAAATCGTCTAAATTTCATATCTTCTTTAATTATTCCAAAAGCTCCCTCAACTTGAATCGACCTTTGCATTCTTAATTCTATTCCTAAATCTGAATCAAGATTTCTTTTAACTTCATCTTTTATTTCTGTGTATCCTGAAATGAATGATATTTGTCTATTTCCTTTTGCTTGTGTACATTTCTTTTTTTGTCTACACTTTGAACAGTAGAAACACTCATATATTATCTTTTCATGTTCCGATTCTATCCACTTGCTCTGATATCTATTTACTTCTTCAAACTTTTTGTTATTTGGACATCGATAGTTTCCAAATTTATCTATTCTAAAATTATCTTTGTTATATATTAATTTCTTAAACTTTGCATCTCTTTCCTTTGCCCACATTCCATATTTTTGATATTTCTCCATCTCTTTTGATTCACAGTATTTATAATTGTCATAACTTCCATATCCCGCATCAGCGACTGGATACTTTGGATATCTATCATACATTAGATTATATTTTTCTAATGTTGGTTGAAATGTCTTTTGGTCAGAACCATTTTGATAAGCCTCTATTACCATTATATATTCGTTGCTTACACCTATTTGAACATTATATCCTGGTTTTAATTGGGCATTCCTCATATGATCTTCTTTCATATGCATAAACGTTGCGTCATGGTCTGTTTTTGCATAACTATTTCTATTAGGACCTATGATTTTTAGATCTTCCTTGTATTCTTTTAATTTGTTTAAATACTGTTTGAATTGGTCATATATTCTCTGTGTAGTGCTTTTTCTTTGTCCCTTTCCATATACACATTCTATACCTAAATAATCGATTATACTTAATAATCGATTCGTTGCTTTTTCTATTTCTTTTACTTTATATTTTTCTTTTTTTATTATTTCTTTATATCCATATTCTTTCAATACTTCATTTAGTTCTTTAAGTGATTTAGTAATTTTTATATATAACTTATCTCTAAACTTAATTATAGATTTCTTCCATTTAAACTTGTACTTGTTTGCGTCAGCTTCTATCTTCGTTCCGTCAATATATAATTTGTCAGTTTCTATTTTCTCTCGTTTCATTATTTCTAGATTTATTTCTAGAAGTAATGAATCAAGTTTTTCTTTTATTTCATTCATCACATGATTGATTGTTGTATGTGTTGGTGGATTCATTCCTTCTATCAAATACATAAATCTTATATCATTCTTGCATACTTCTTCAATCTTTCTTGTGCTTCTATAACCAATCATATAGCCGAATAATATGGCGTTTATTATCTTGACTCTGTTTTTCGGTCTTCTTCCAATATGACTTTTTCTACCGAAGTATTTTCTTAAATCTATTCCTTTCATGAGTTCAAGATAGGTATATACCTCTGAATCTTTAGAAATTTTTATTTCTAAATTTAGTGGTAAAACCAATTGATTTGTTGTATAATTTTCTGTGTANNTTTCTTTTTATAAACTTTTTTTCTTAGACTGTTTCTTTACAGCCTCTTTTATTGCATTATTTTTTTGATTTGATTTCTTCTAAAACGCGTTCTAAGAATGCTTGTTTATCAACTGATTCTTGATCTTCTGACCCATATTTTCGGAAATTAACTGATTGATTTTCTACTTCTTTATCTCCTAATACTAATTGATATGGTATTTTTTTAGTTTGAGCTTCTCTAATTTTATAGCCAAGTTTTTCATCTCTTGAATCTAGTTCAGCTCTAACTCCATTGTCTTTTAGTAATTTCAATACGCTTTGAGCATATTCTAAATGATATGTATTATTAACCGGAATGACTTTAACCTGTACTGGTGCCATCCATATAGGGAAAGCTCCTGCATAGTGTTCAATTAAGATACCAATGAATCTTTCAATGGATCCATATAAGGCTCTATGGAGCATAACTGGACGTTTTTTCTCACCATTAGGTGCGATATATGTTAAGTCAAATCTTTCTGGTAAATTCATATCTAATTGAATCGTACCACATTGCCAAATTCTTTTCATTGAATCTTTTAATTTGAAGTCTAATTTAGGTCCGTAGAAAGCACCATCTCCAGGGTTTAGAATATAATCTTTACCCATAGAATCTAAAGCATCTGCTAATGCTTTTTCAGATTTATCCCAAACAGCGATATCTCCAATATATTTGTCCTCAGGTCGTGTTGATAGTTCAATATGATACTCTAAACCAAAGATTGAATACATATAGTCATATAATCTAACGAGTTCTCTAATTTCTTGAACGATTTGATCTTCAGTCATAAAGATATGCGCATCATCTTGAGTAAAGTTTCTGACTCTAAACAAACCATTTAAAGCTCCAGAAGCTTCATGTCTGTGTACTAATCCCAACTCTCCAACTTTTAGTGGGAAGTCTTTGTAAGAATGAATGTCTCTTTTATAGACTAACATACCTCCGGGACAGTTCATTGGTTTAATTGCGAATTCATTATCATCGATTTCTGATGTATACATGTTTTCTCTATAATTTTTCCAGTGACCTGATATCTCCCACAATTGTTTATTTAACATGATTGGTGTTTGAATAAGTTTATAGTCTTCTTTTAGATGAACATCATACCAGAAATTTTCTAATTCTCTTCTTAAAATCATACCATTAGGCAACCAAAATGGGAAACCTGGACCAAATTCACTTAACATGAATAAATCTAATTGTTTTCCTAATTTTCTATGGTCTCTTTTTTTACGTTCTTCTAGTAAGTGTAAGTGTTCTTCTAGTTCTTCAGCTTTAAAGAAGGCTGTTCCATAGACTCTTGTTAATTGCTTATTGTCTGAATCCCCTCTCCAATACGCACCAGCTAATGATAATAGTTTGAAATTTTTTAACCATTTAACAGCGGGAACATGTGGCCCACGGCATAAGTCAGTGAATGTTTTTTGAGCATACAAACTAATGACTTCTCCTTTTGGTAAATCATTAATTAATTCAACTTTATATTCATCATCTTTAAAAAACTCTAGTGCTTTTTCTTTTGATAGAACAGAACGTTCAATTGCAGAATTTTGAGATACGATTTTTTTCATAGCTTTTTCAATGACAGGTAGATCTTTTTCAGATAAAACATCGTCTCCTAAATCCATATCATAAAAGAATCCATCTTCAATCACTGGACCTACCCCAAATTTTGCATGTGGATATAATTGTTTAATTGCTTCTGCTAGTAAATGGGCTGTAGAATGTCTTAATACCTCAACTGCTTCTGAATCTTCATCAGTTATTAATCTTAGATTTGCATCTTCTTTTATAACTGTATTCATATCAACTAATTGTCCATTAACTTCAGCTACTATACATCGTTTTTTTAGAGATGGTGAAATTGATTGAGCAATATCAAATATTGATACTGGTTCATCAAATTTTAGTACACTTCCATCTGGTAATTTAATATTCATAATTAATCCTCCTCTATAAATAAAAAAAAGTCATCCTATAAAAAGGACGACTATTATCGCGGTACCACCTTTGTTCAAACATAATGTTTGCACTCAAACCTTTAACGCAGGTAACGGGAATCTCTTTCGAGTCCAACTTAAAGGGAGTAACTTAGATACATTTATATTTGGCTTCCACCATCCCAAATTCGCTTCATAAAGAGATATCTAAATCAAGTCCTTATCATCGTCTTTCGTTATTATTATAGCTTATTATAATGATATGTCAAGATAATTGAGGTTTTTCTGTTAATGAAAACTGAGTTGTTAATGATGTGATTCTTTCAACAATTCTTGCGGCCTTTGTTTTTTCTAATGATGTATTATCCTTACACAAAGCATCTAATAGGGTTTTTTTACGTAAATTTGAAGAGAAATGTGTTGGTTTATTATCAAGTAATCGATATTGTAATACTGGTCCCAACACTTCATCTCTAATAAACTGATTTGGAGTTTCTCCACCAATATCATCTAAGAATAAAACTTCAGCTGATTTAAGCATTTTGATTTTTTCTTCAAATTGTGGAGTTCCAATACTTGATTTTAATTCTCTTACTAAATCAGGGTAATAAACAAATAGTACTTTTAATCCTTTTTTCGCTAGTTCATTCGCTAGTACAGCTAAAATGTAAGTTTTACCTGTACCATAAATACCACTTAAATAGACCCCTTTTATATAATTGTCTTTTGAATAGTTTTTTACAAAGTTTACCATGTATCTGTGAACTTCTTTTCTTTCTGGACCTGTGATTAAGAAATCTTCAAAACTTGCTTGAAAAATTTTCTTAGGAACGTAAAAAGCTGATATGTTTTGTTTGGAACTGTCTGACTTATTATATTTACATTTTGAATATTCTAACTCAATATCTCCATTATATAAGCTAAGTTCAGGCCAAAAGCCAGTCGTGATAAGTTTACATTCATACATTCCTTTGCAATGTGCACAGATATTTTTTTCTTGTAAGAAAGTTAATATCTTATTGGATCCTCTCATCAAAGTATCACTATCTAGATTGTTTTTTTGTATAAAATTTTTCACTTCCTCATCACGTTCAAATCTTTTAATTATGTCATTATAATCCGTATTTGAATTGTTTGGAAGGTAGTTATCTAATTTCTTCACAAAACCACCTCTATTCTAGATTTTTAATATATTCATCTAACCAATCCACTTCAACATCTTTTGGTTTGTTAGTGTATTGGTAGGTATTTCCTTTACTTGTTCTTCTTGTTTCTAAGTGTTTAATGTAATTCATAGCCATTTCTACTGTATTGATATGATTTCTAATCCAGGTATGTCCAACTTTTTCAAAGTAATTATACGTTGGTAAAATTCCATCTTTTGTTTTAGCAATATAAGCTAATAATACATTAACAACACCAGGATCCATTCCAACTTCATCAATCAGCCTTTCAACTGTTTTTAAATCCACATCAGATACAAGTCCATCTCCGATTTCTTGAAGTAATTGAATAGGTGAAACGGTTTTAAAGTATTCTGCTGGATCAACAGGTGCATTTCTTAAAGGCGCTTTATCAAGTTCCGTATGATTCACAGGTTTTTCTTTTGTCATGGTATATTCAATCCTAGCATTTTTAGCTAAAGATTCAATATTAACAAAATTGTGCTCATCTAAAGATTTGATAATCACATCTTTCATAACAAGCTCATCTAATCCATAAACATACGATAAACTCTCGACTTTATTCTTGATAGCTTCAGTTAAATCAGAAAACTTAATCACATCTTTTGAAATGCTTTCTTTCAAAAGTCTCCAATCGAAATTGTATTCTGATAGGGCTTGGAATTTTTGTCTTCGACCAGATATAAGACTTGTTTCGTTTAACGTTTCACTTTGATCGATGGACGGAAAGACTTCGTTAAATGCTTTCGATATATTATATTTTTGTTTTTTACTTGTTTCTTTGATTTTAAACACTTTCAAGATCTTTTTAAATCTTGTTTTTGTAATCGCTGATATTAAGTATTGTCCTAATATACCATCATTGACAAAACTTCTAGCGCTTAATGGTAATTTTATTTCATAAGTAAAACTATCACTTACAAAAAACGTTACTAATAATCCTATTGCTTCAAGTTTATATCTGTCTTTTTCAATAGCATCTAGATTTTTATTAAGTAATGATTCTAAATCTGCATGCAGATATTCATCCGATATCAGTGTCTGTCTATCCATAAGATTTAGGAGTGTTAAATATAAATTAAATGCTGAATCTCCAATGATTGGTTGATATAAAAGAGTTAATACTTGATAATCAATACTAGAACAAATACCTTCTCCTGATACTATAAAAGTGTCGCTTCTTCTAATTGTCTCCAAAAATGACTCCTTATGGATGTAATGAAACACCCTTGAAATTTAAAATTTGTTTTAATTCTTGATAAAAGAATTTAATTTTATTGAATGGTCTATTAAATCCCATTGCCGCAAAGTAATTTACTTTAAAGTCAATTCCTGCTTCAATAGGCGATACTTGAGTTATTGTCACAATAACTTCATATCCATTAGATATTAAATACATTTCTTTATGATCATGATCAATGAATCTAATTTCTAATTTATTCTGTTCAGCTAAAGTTTCTAATCCTTGAATAACCTCTTTATAACGATTACGGTAATAGTTCGTTCTTAATTGAGTATCTCTATGTAATTCTCTTGTTTCAGCTGAAGGTGAAAAAAAAGTACCTATTGACATCTTACTCACTCCTTAATTGTTTTAATATTTGATCTAGTTGTTTGATTGTTTCTTCTGTTGATTTGTCATTATTGATTATAATATCTGACAACTCTATTTTAGCATCTAAAGACATTTGAGAGTTAATCTTCTTTAAAGCTAATTCTTTATCACATTTGTCTCGTTCCATCAATCGTTTAATTTGTGTTTGACTGTCAACATAAACAAGCATGGTTAAATTGGCAAGATAATCCATTTTGGCTTCAAATAATAACGGAATATCAAGGACGATGATTTTTTCTTTTAAATCAGTCAATTTCTTGATTTCTTTATTGATAGCTTCTAACACAAAAGGGTGAGTTAAACGATTCAAGGTTTTCAGTTTTTTTGAATCATTAAACACAATTTTCCCTAAAGTGATTCGATTAATATGTCCATTGGTAATGACATCTTCCCCAAAAGTCTGTGCTATTTCATTATACATTATTTTATTTGTTTTTAGTAGGTCTTTATAAATCTTATCTGCATCTAATACTTTTATGTGTTGTTTTGTAAAATAATCACTCACAAATGATTTTCCACTTGCTATCCCACCGGTTAATCCTAAAATAATTGTAGAAGATTCTTTTTGACATGTTGGACAATAATATGTTCCTCTTCCACCTACTTTGGTTTTAAGAATTATATCACCACATTGTTTACAGGGTTGATTTACAAGTGTATGTACCATTAATTTCTGTTGGAAACGACCGTCAACTCCTAAACTTGATTGATAACTTCTTATGGTAGTCCCTCCTAAATCGATTGCTTCATCAATGACTTTTTTAGCTGATTTAACGATTTTGTCAACAATTAATATATTTAATTCCTTGGCAGGTTTACTTGAATGTACTTTCGCTAGAAATAAGGTTTCATCAACGTAAATGTTTCCTAATCCAGCAATGATATGTTGATCTAATAGCAATGATTTTATTGGTTTGTTTGATTGTCTAGTCTTTGAATATAGATATTCAGTATTTAACTCATCTGAATTGACATCAGGACCTAGTACTTGAATACTTCTTAGCGAGGTTTCTTTATGTAAATCTGTAATTTCCATTGTTCCAAATTTTCTTACATCATGATATGTTAAATATTTAGAATTGTCTATTTCAAAAATTATGTGATCATGTTTTGTTAAGTCTTTGAGTGTATGTCTTATAAAGTATTTTCCTTCCATACGTAGATGACTTGTTAGTGTTATTTGATTAAAGTCAAATAAAAGATATTTTCCTTTTCTTCTGATATCTTTCAATGTTTGATTGATTAACTTTTGTTTAAACTCGTCTTTAGATAGACCTTTGATGATACCATCATAGATAACTATTACATTGTTGATTTTACATCCAATGATTAGCTTCTTTAAGGAATTTCTGACAGTTTCTACTTCTGGAAGTTCTGGCATTATTTAACCTCATATAAGTTCTTTCCTGATGAATAGTTAGCAACTAAATTTGTTTCAAATTCAACGCAGTTTTCCATAATGTCTTTGACTATATGTGTGACTTTTTCTAATTCATCTTCATAGACATCTAAAACAATTTCATCATGAATTTGAAGAATCATTTTCGATTTGATAGATTGTTTCTTAAATTCATCGTAGATTTTAACCATAGCAATTTTTAATATGTCCGCAGCTGTCCCTTGGATTGGAGCATTCATTGCGATACGTTTACCGAATTCTCTTGTTTGATAACTTTTGGCTTTGATTTCATTAATGTGAATAATTCGATTATATTTAGTTAAAACATATCCATTTTCAGATGCGAATTCAATATTTTTATTCGTTAAATCTTTTATTTCGGGATAGTTTTCATAGTAATTATCAATAAACTGATTTGCTTGTTTTAAGGTGATATTTAAGTCCTCTGATAAGCCCCATGGTGTTTTACCATAAATAATTGAGAAATTAATTGCCTTGGCAATCGATCTTTCATTTGAAGAGATATCTTCTTTATGAAAGATTAATTTTGCAGTTTCATTATGAATATCCTTATTATTTATAAAGGCTTTCTTTAAAGCTAAGACATTCCCCATTTCAGCTAATACTCTTAATTCAATTTGTGAATAGTCAAACGAAAGTAAAACGTGGTTTTCTTCAGGAATAAAAACCTTTCTTAACTCTCTTCCTTCTTCTGAACGAATTGGAATATTTTGTAAATTAGGTTCTTTTGAAGATAGTCTTCCTGTTTTAGTTAATGCTTGTTGATATAAAGTATGAATTTTACTGTCGGATTTCAATGATAATGATTGTTTAAGTCCTTCATAGTAAGTTGAGTATAGTTTGGTGTATCCTCTATAATCAATTATTTTTTGAATAATTGGACTAAAAGTTTTTAATTTATTTAAAACAGATATATTAGTAGAATACCCCGTTTTTGTTTTTTTATCTACAGGCAATCCCATTCTTTCGAATAAGACTTCACCTAATTGTTTTGGCGAATTGATGTTAAATTCAACACCAGCTAATTCATAGATAGTTTCTTTTGCTTTTTTACCTTTAACAACTAAGTCTTTACCAAATAATTCTAGGTTATCTTGATCGACTCTTATACCAGTATATTCCATATCTGCTAAAGCTTTTGCTAGAGGTATTTCAATTTTATTTAACAACGTTTCTTGATGATGTTTTTGAAGGTCTTCTAATGCAAGTGGTTTTAAATGTTTAATTGCAACTACTTTAGAAATGATATGTGGAATATATACATTCTCTAAAGGCAATGTATGTTTTGCACCTTTACCATAGATTTTTTCATTATAGTTTACTTCTGTATATTGATACAGTGTAGCTACATCTGTAAATTCATCTTGGTTTACACTAGATGATTTCAAATAAGCAGCTAACATTAAATCAAAATCAATACCTTTGATTTCTATGTTATGCCATTTTAAAAATACAGTTAATGATTTCAAATCAAAGACTGATTTTTTATATTCATTAGATTCTAAGTATTTAATAAAAGCTGGTGAATTCATCGCAACTTCGAATGGTATGTAATAAGGAACTTCAGTGAAAATAACTCCAAATCCTATAGGTTTTGAATCGTGATAGTTTGTATCAAATAACTCTAAATGTAGGAATGATGTTTTTTCTAAGATGACAGATACTTCTTCTGGTTTATTAATCACAACATATTCATTGATTTTTTTAGGTTTTTCCGTATCTAGATTTCTAATGAATGAGTTAAAGTTAACTTTTTTATAGAAAGCTAATAACTTGTCGTAATCATATCCTGTATACTCAGTTTTATTTATATCAATTGTATTATCAAAATCCGTTTTAATTGTTGCTAAGTTTTTTGAAAAAATAGCAATATCTTTATTATTCTCAATCTTCTCTTTGAGTTTGCCTTTTAGATTATCAATGTGTTCATGTAGGTTTTCTAATGTATGGTATTCAGCTAATAATTTAACAGCTGTTTTATCTCCTACACCTGGAACACCCGGAATATTATCAGACGCATCTCCTACTAACCCTTTGTAATCAATCATTTGAGTAGGTGAAATTCCCATTTTTTCTTTAAGATAATCTGGTGTGAAAGTTTCGATTTCTTTTAATCCTTTACGGCTTACGATCTGAGATACATTTGTGTCTAGTAATTGCATTAAATCGTGATCATTACTATAAATGGTTACTTTATCGAAATCAGTTTTGAAATGTTTCGTTGCATAACCAATAATATCATCAGCTTCCATGAGATCTTGTTGGTAATAATAGACACCTAAAGCGTCTAAATATTCTTCCATCAATGGAAATTGTTCTATAAGTTCTTTAGGTGTTTCTTTTCTCGTACCTTTATATTCTTTATACTCTAAATGTCGATGTGTTTTTCCTTTAGGGTCTAAAGCTACTAGAATATGTGTATACCCATTATCTAATAACTTCACCATTGCATGAGCAAAACCAAAAATGCCATTTGTGGACAGTCCTTCGTCCGTTGTCATGAAATTTCCAGTATATGCGGTCGCATAGTAAGATCTAAATAAAAGGTTGCTCGCATCAATAAGTAATAAATTCTTCATTTTTTCACCTGCTTTTTCTCTATATATTTTAACATAAATGTCAAAAAAATGCACCGACCTCGGTGCATTTTATGTTTTGTTTAAATTAGTTTTTCTTAAGAAGTAATATAAGACCTTTAAGAATTAAAGAAGGATCTATTTCAATCTCACTTTCGCATAGGGGTTGAACTATTTTAGAATGTCCTCCCGTCATAACAACTTTGAGGTTGTATTGCTTCGTTTGTTTTTTAATTCTTCTAATAAAATCATCAATCATCGCAGCGTGTCCATATAGCAATCCGGATTTAATAGAATCTTCAGAATTAGTTCCAAGTAATTTTTTAGGTGGAACCAACTCAATTTGAGGTAATAAAGAAGCTTTATTAATTAAAGCATTTTTAGAAGTTGTTAAACCAGTTGTTATAATAACTCCTTTTAATACTTTCTTTTCTACGTATGTAAATGTCGTTGCAGTACCTAAATCAATCACTAACACAGTTTCTGAATATAGATTCGTTGCGGCTACTGAATTAGCAATTAAATCAGCCCCTACTTCTTTAGGGTTATCTGCATTGATTTGAATTCCAGTTTTCACACCTTGTCCTAAGAATAGAGGTGTTATATCACAATATTCTTGGAAGAATTGTTTAAATACTGTATTAATCTCTGGTACGACAGAACTCACAATTGCTTGTGTGCACGTTGGAATAAAGTTCCTTAATACAAAAGCATATTCATCATACGCCTTGTTTTTTTCTGTATTAATCCTATATACTTTGTCAATAACTTCACCATCTTTAGAAACTCCTATTGCAATGGTTGTATTACCTATGTCTACGACTACTTTCAATTTAATTCACCTGTGTTTCTTCTACCATAAAGTCTTTATTGTTTCTAAATTTAGCTAATCTTACTACTATAATTGAACCAATAATAGCAGCAATTAAAGCTTCTACTAATGGTGCAAATGGAATAACAAACCATAGTATTAAGAATTGAATAAAAGGAATAAATGCTTCAGTTAATGAAGAATATTCCATAACCATTGTAAATGAAGTCCAGAACATAGATAAAACCAATAATGTATGAATTAAAGTTAATATAAAGAAACTAACTCCAACAGCTACATATTTGTTTTTTATAATTTTAATGAAAAACTTCAATACATCATAAATTAATAAACCAAATATAAATCTTGGTAAAATAGCTACCCAAGGGTAGACAAAGAATGGACTCGCGTAAATAAATGCTGCGATATTAGAGATAACTCCAAAAGCTAATCCTAAAATAATCCCATTTCTTCTACCTAAGAGTGCTGCCCCAATTAATACAGGAATATGTATAATTGTTACTTCAATTGTCGGTCCAATTTTGATAAAACCAATTGTCCCACCTAATCCATTAGGAACTAATCCTAATACTGCTATTATCGCTATAAACATAGCTAAAATAGTCATTTCTCTTGTACGTTCTCTTCTTGAAAGAACCTTTTTCTCGCTCATATTCAATTTTCCTTTCCAGGCCTCTAAGGGTCCCATAAGTTTTTATTAGATTAAAGACTAAGCGTTGTCTTTAATTTCGTTAATTTTAGCCCAATCAAGTTGTTTTAACATAGCGATGATTTGAGCTTTAACAGCTTTTGCATCATCTTTATGGATGATTGAAGTTGTTGAATGTATATATCTAGATGGCATTCCAATTGTACATACTAATACACCTTCACGTGATAACTGCACTGCACCAGCATCAGTTCCACCTAAAGAACGATAGTATTGGAATTTGATATTATTTTCATTTGCTGTTTCTTCTACAAATTTCTTCATTCCTTGATGCATAACTGTTCTTGGATCATAGAATCTTAATAAGAATCCATCTCCTAATGTACCTCCAACCATTGTATCAGCAAATGTATCTTGACATGGTGAACAATCAATTGCAATAAACAAATCTGGTTGTATTTTGAATGAAGACGTTTGAGCTCCTCTAAGACCAACTTCTTCTTGTACATTTGCACCAGCATATAGAGTACAAGGTAATTCTTCTTTCTTAATGTCTTCTAGTACATCTAAAACCATCGCACAACCAAATCGGTCATCCCAAGCTTTTGAGAAAATTTTCTTACCATCAGCTGATTCTTTATAGGTATTATCAAATACGATTTGTTGACCAATTTTAATACCTAGTTCGACTGCGTGATCATAATTATCAGCACCTATATCTAAAAAGAAATCTTCAAAACTTGATACTTGTTTAGTGCTTGAATCTCTTAGTAAATGAGGTGGTTTAGCTCCTACAACTCCTGGAACGAAAGAACCATCATCTAAAACAACATTCATGTGTTGAGAAACCATAACTGCTGGTGAAATACCTCCGATTGGAATCATTTTGATAACACCTTTAGGTGTTATTTCCAAAACCATAGCTCCTACTTCATCCATATGTCCAGCAATCATAACTGTAGGTCCTTCAACTTTTGAATTAACAACACCAAAGATAGATCCTAAGTTATCCTGTACAGTCCCCTCAGTTAATGCCTCTAAGTGTTCTTTCATATATTTTCTCACATATTTTTCTTGTCCAGATGTACCTGGAAGGTTAACTAATTCTTCATAAAATTTCTTCATACTTACTCCTCTATAAAAGAGACGATTTGTTTAAATATTAGATTTCCTTTTTCAACAAATTTCATCTCAAACTCTGTTTGTATATTGTCTTTAGGTATTGTTTTATATAAATCTAAATTAATTTCGTTTATTAGATAATGACTGTGTTTATTGAAACTTAAGATTGAATATTGGAATAATCCAAAATTATCTGTTTTCATTTCAATGATAGATTTGTTTTTTAGAATCTTTTTGTATCGATCTAAAAATCTATCACTTGTTAGTCTTCTTTTTGTATGAGGATTTTTCGGCCAAGGGTCAGAAAAATTCAAATAGATTTTACTTATTTCATCTTTTGCAAAGATTTCATCGATATTTTCCGCATCTATTCTTATTAAAATTACATTGGGTAATGGATTTTCAATAAGTTTTTCTACAGCTCTTACAATCACTGAATCAAACTTTTCAATACCAATGAAATTGATATTAGGATAATTCAAAGCTTTTTCATAAACAAACTTTCCTTTACCACATCCTATTTCTATTTCAATAGGATTTTGGTTTTTAAATAAGGTGTTCCAAGTTCCTTTATGTTCTTCTGGATTTGGAATAATATACTTAGTATATTTGTTGATATAATCTTTTGCATGTTTAACATTGCGTAAACGCATTTTATTCTCCTGCTAATCTTACAATACTTTCAGCAAATATTGCAATAGATACTAACATTTTATCAATATCTAAATATTCATTTGGTTGATGAGCTAATTCTTCATCGCCAGGGAATAAAGCACCAAAAGCAACTGCTTTATCTAATCTTCTAGCGTATGTTCCACCACCAATAGTCATTATTTTGTGCTCTGTATCATTTGTATATTTAACATAAGTATCATAGAGTATTTTAACTAAATCTTCTTCAGGTGATACATAGTGAGGCACAGAATTATGAATGAATTTATAATCTAGTCCATATTCTGAAGCTAACGCTGACATATTTTTCTCACCTTGTTCAAAATTATAGTTTCTAGGATATCTCATATTTAACCCGATTCTTAAATCTTCACCATCATATCTTACAAGAGATAAGTTATTCGTTAAATCTTTCATTTCTTCATCATAGCAATGAATTCCTAATTTCTTACCATAATTATCTGCGTATAGGTATTTTTTCATGAACTTAACAAATTTATCTTCTGAGACTAAATCTAAGAAACCAACCATTAAGCTAATCGCATTAACAGCCAAGTCAGGCATAGCCGCATGACCATTTTTACCTAAGATTGTATATGTGTGTCCATCAACACTTCCTTGAATATTGTTTTCTTTTAAGTATTTATAGAATATACGTGATTTGTCTTCAGATAATTCAGCGATACATTCATCAGGGACAACATTATATCTTTCTCCAGCAGTTAAACTTAGAATTAAATCTGATTTTTCTTTTCCTAAGAAATCATACATTGCAATTCCTTTTTCTGCATAGATTAGTGGGAACTCAGCATCAGGTGAGAATCCTATATCAGGCATTTTTTCTTTTTTAAGATAGTGGATTAATCCTCTCATACCTGTTTCTTCATCACATCCTAAGATGATTCTAACTTTTTTATTTAGTTTAATACCTTGTTCTTTGACAAGTTTTAAAGCGATATATGCAGCAACTGTAGGTCCTTTATCATCCATTGATCCTCTAGCATAAATTTTACCATCTTCTTCATAGGCACTAAATGGAGGGTTCGTCCATTTTCCACCAGCAGGAACAACATCTAAATGACCAAGAATACCTAGGACTTCGTCGCCACTTCCATATTCTATGTGTCCAGCATAGTTATCAACGTTTTTAACGATGAAACCATCTGCTTTTCCTAAATCTAATAAATAATCTAAAGCTTCTTTAATTTCTGGTCCAAAAGGCATCTCTTTATTTTCAGGATTGAACGCTTTTAAAACAGATGGAATTTGCAATAATTCTTTTGTTATTTTTACGAATTCTTCTCTTTTCGATTTTGCTAATTCTAACCAATTCATTTTATCACTCACCTTCTTAAATATTCTAACATAATATATCTGTTTTTAAAACCATTTTAATGTTTACAATACTGAGACTATGTTTGACTAAATATATTATATGAGTATAATATATATAACTGATAATTATGAAAAGCAGGTGACAATATGGTTAGAAAAATATCAATGGAAAATCTTACATGTGCGAACTGTGCATCTAAGGTAGAAAGACGAACATCTAGATTACCATATGTTAATAGTGCATCATTTAACTTTGCAAAACAAATTCTATTGGTTGACTTCAAAGAAGAATATGATGAAGAGAAAGCTTTGAAAGAAATTAAAGAGATTGTCGATATATTAGAAGATAATATTATTACTCATTACTATGAGGACAAGGTTGAGGTTAAAAAAATCAACTTTTTTAAAGAGTATCATGTTGTTTTACTAGGTATGCTTATCATTATTGCGGCGATCACCTGGTTTAGAATATTTCCATATTTAAATGTTTGGTTTGATTTAAACTTAACACCTTTAGATGGAACAGCTAAAGATATTATGTTTTGGGTTGGATATGTTTTCTTGATTTGGCGATTGCTAAAGCAACAGATTAGAGGTATAAGAAACTTTAATATCTTCAATGAATCTACCTTAATGATTATTGCTACTTTTGCGGCGATGTTTATTACAGAATACGAAGAAGCTATCGCAGTTGTGATTTTGTATTCATTTGGTGAATATTTACAAAATAGAGCTGTCATGCATTCAAGAAGTGAAATTTCATCATTGGTTGATTTAAAAGTTGAATTTGCAAACAAAGTTGTTAATAAAAAAATTATCATTACAGATCCAACTTTAATTAACATCGATGATGAAATCGTTGTAAAACATGGTGAGAGAGTTCCATTAGATGGAATTGTTATCAGTGGTTCTACATCTTTGAACACCTCAGAGTTAACCGGAGAATCTAAATTAAGTACAGTTAATGTAGGCGATGAAATTTTAAGTGGTAATATTAATGTTGGAGATGTCATCCACATTCGAGCTACAAAAACATATAAGGATTCCACTTTAGCTAAGATTATTGATTTAATCGAAAACTCAACTAATACAAAATCTAAAAGAGAGATGTTTATAACTAAGTTCGCAAAAATCTACACGCCTATTGTTGTTGGATTGGCTTTACTATTAATTATCTATGGTATTATCTTTGAACCAGAACTTGTATTACAAGATGATAACACCGGTTATGTATACAGAGCTGCAGTTTTCTTAGTTATCTCGTGCCCTTGTTCTTTAGTTTTATCTGTACCTCTTTCTTATTACGCAGGTATAGGTACAGCTGCTAAACACGGTATTTTATTCAAGGGTTCAACGTATTTACATCAAATTACTGAAGTAGAAACAATTGCTTTAGATAAAACTGGAACATTGACACATGGAGATTTCTTTGTTAAAGAAGTTAGTTCAGAAGAAACGCTAATACTTGCTGCTTCAATTGAAAAATTTTCAAGTCATCCAATTGCTCGATCAATTGTGAAATATAATAAAAATCCTTTATATACGATTAAAAACGTAAAAGAAATACCTGGATATGGTATTTCAGGAGTTTATAATAAAAAAGTTTTACTTGCTGGAAGTAAAAAGTTTTTAGAAAATAATCAGATTACAGTCCCTGTGGACCTCAAGGAAGTTGGGTCATATACATTTGTATCTTTAGACAAAGATTTTATTGGATATATTATTATTAAAGATGAATTGAAAGAAACTTCTATGGATACTGTTAGATATTTAACAAAACATTATGATACTGTGATGTTAACTGGTGACAATGAATATTCTACAAGAGATATATCAATGCAATTAGGTGGTATTGAATATTACAGTGAATTATTGCCAGAAGAAAAACTAACTAAATTTGATGAAATTCGAACAAACTCTGTTTCAATGTATATTGGTGATGGAATCAATGACGCTCCATTATTAAAAAACGCTGATATTGGCGTTTCACTAGGTTCAGCAACTGATTTAGCAATAGAGGTTAGTGATATCATCATCATTAATGATGATTTAGAATCTATTGATAAAGCCTTTAAAATCGCTAGAAAAACAAGGCTAATATCGGCTGAAAACATTGTATTTTCTTTAGTCGTTAAAGTGTTATTCTTAGTCGCTTCGACTTTAGGTATTATGTGGATGTGGTTATCCATATTCGCTGATGTTGGTGTTGCTATATTATGTGTATTAAATGCATTGAGAATTATTTATCAAACAGGATATCTAAAGAAACATAATATAAAAGCAAAAGGTACTCGATGAGTACCTTTTTTAGTTATATACTTCAATTAATAAATTAAATCCAACTTCAATACTATCTAATTCTTCAGGTGTATATGCATAACCTTCACTATCTAAATCAGAAACTATATCCAAGAATGCTTTAGATGTGTAATCATAATCATCTAACTCATTCAATAAGAAATAATATACTTCTTCAAATACTCTTAATCCTAATTCTTCATCAGTCGTTAAACTTCTATCTAATCTTGAACTAATATAGGTTTCTAATCTTATAGATTTTTGACCATAAATTCTAGATGCATTATTTTTTAGCTCATAAAAACCTACAATATCTTCAACTGTTAATGTGATACCGACTTCAGTTGCATATTCATTTAAATCACTAGCTGATTTCTCTAATAAATATCTTAATGAAGTAACTTTATTATTAAGATTTACCACTTCAAATAATCTTGAAATAGTTTCTTCATCTACATCTTCTAAGTAATCACTATAATCACCGGACATGGCTATATAAAAGTCATCTGTATCATTAGTAATATATGATATTAAATCCTTATCACTTATATTTGAAAACTCAAAATTATTATAATCATAATAGTATACTTCTTTAACACCATCTGTTGTAACGACTGTATTAGCAGTAGTTGTTTGGCCTTCATATGTTGGAATTTCTGCTGCACAACCTATGAAAAATAGCATTAATATCAATGATAAAGCTAAAATTATTTTCTTCATATAGACACCTCCTTATCCTAATTATATAGTTTAGTTTTGTCAAAACTATGACATGGTTAAACTTTTTTAAATCCTACTTTTGAAACTACTTGATAATTATCATTATAAACTTTATATTCTGCATGATATATTTCACAGATTTGTTTTACTATGAATAAACCTAATCCAGTTCCTTCTGTATCAATATTTATTCGATAGTAAGGTTCAAATATTTTTTCTAAGTCATCTTTTGAAATAATACCACTATTTCTTATTTCTAGATAAACTACATCATCTATCGTATAAGTTTTCATAAATACTTTTGAATCTTCAGTGTATTTAACAGCGTTATTCAATAGATTAGTAGTAAGAATAGTTAGTAATTCTTCATTCATCTGAACTTCTTGGTCAATTATCTTCATATTGATCTTAACTCGTTTTTGTTTAGCTAGTTCTTTAACACTATCTAAAGAATCTTTTAATATCAACAAATTAGTTGAATCATCAACTTTAGCTAAATCTTCAAGTTTCAATGAATATGTTAAATCTTTAGTCATAGAATCTATTTTATCTAACTGAGATAATACTTCTTTTAAGTATTTCTTTTTATTTTTGTATCTACCAACATCATCAATCATCCCTTCAACCATACCTTTTATAACAGATACCGGTGTTTTAAGTTCATGATTAATTGTCATAATTAATTGCTTTTTCTTTTTCTCTTGTAGTTTTTCAAATTCTATATCTCCGAGTAATTGTTTGTTTAAACTATTTAATTTTGTATAAGTCTTTTGGAGATTAAAGGTCATCTCATTTAAACTGCTGGATAGTTCTGATAATTCATCTCTTGTGTTAATATTTAAGGACTTTTTAAAATCTAGTCTAGCAATAGCTTTAGCGTAGTTATTAATTTTTCTAATTGGACTAGTAAATCTAGTAGAAATAATTAATGATAATAAAACAATCACCACTAATAGAATTGTTCCCTGCGCTATAGTTATATCTTCTAAAACAACGCCGACATTATTAAGAGATTGAATCTTTGTTAATACTAATAAATAGTCGTTATTATCAAATTTGTACAGGTAACTTATTGTGTGTATATCCTCTTCTACTTTTATTGTATATGACAAATCACCTTCAGTAATTAATTGATTATCATCTAAAATATCAATTACAAAGAAGATAATTTCATCTTCCTCTAAGATAGTAGGACCTTCAGTATCAACTATTACGTTATTAGTTAATCTAATATATTGAGTTTCACTTGAGGTTTCTTCCAATAAAGAATCTTCTAATGATCCATTACTCTCTAAATCTGAAGCTGAATCAATTATAGCTTGTTTAACAAGACTAATATTTTCTTCAACGTATCTAGTTGAGAATTCTTGATATAGATAATATTGACTTCCTATAAATAATAAAACAAAAGAAAGAAGGAGGGTAATAAATGTCTTAACAAAAATACTTATTTTCATTAAATTACCTCCTTCTTTCTTTTATAGTTTTTTATTTTTCTAGTTTATATCCTGATTTATATACTGTTTTTATATATTCACCAGCATCTAATAATTTCTTTCTAAGACGCTTAATATGAGTATCTACAGTTCTAATATCTCCATAGTAATCATAACCCCAAACTTTATCTAAAATTGTGTCACGACTTAATGTTATTGATTTATTATGAATAAAGAGATTGAATAGTTCCCACTCTTTATTATTTAAATTTAATTCAGTTTTTTTAAAGTAGATTATTTTTTTAACCAAATCATATTTTAATAATCCGTATTCTTTTAAACCTGATTTATCTGATTTATCATATCTTTGTAGTACAGCTTCGATTTTTTTTATCACTAATTTAGGACTATATGGTTTTTTTACAAATTCATCGATTCCTAAGTTATATCCTTTTATTTGATTATCTTCATCAGATAAAGCGCTCAACATGATTATTGGTGTATTAGAATGGCTTCTAATCTCTTTACAGACATCAAAGCCGTTAAGTTTTGGTAACATTACATCTAATAATACAACATCAAATGTGCTCTCATTGAATTTTTCCAAAGCTGATTCACCATCGTAAACTTGTATGACATGTGCTTTAACAAATGTATCTAAAATATAGTCATTTAAAATATTATTTAAATCTAAATCATCTTCTACAATTAAAAATTTCATAGTTTTTCCTCAAATGTAATTATATCATTTTAAAATAAATTTTTTTTGAAAATATGATAATTTGTCAATATTTTGTCACATTCATATCATACGATATAGGTAAGAGGTGAATATTATGAAAAAATTATTGGTATTTTTATTGTTTGTATTAAGTTTTTCTTTTATTGGATGTAGTGCAGAAATGCCCTATAATGATAACTATCTTTATAACACAACTGCTCAAATGATTGTAAATCAAGAGTATAATGAAGAATACAGTGAAATTAATGAGAATCATTTTATAAACACGAGTGATATGCCTGTTTCAACTTTCTCAGCTGATGTTGATACGGCAGCATATACTATCATTAGAAATAAACTTAATGATAATATAATGCCAGCTAGAAATAGTGTAAGAATTGAAGAAATGTTAAACTACTTTACTTATAACTTAGATGGTCCTGAAGAAAATGAAGTGATTCATGTGTCTAAAGAATTAAGTGAAGCACCATGGAATCATGAGCATCAATTACTAATGTTAGGGTTAAAGACTGAAGATATCGTTTTTGAAGAAACTACGGGCAATAATTTAGTTTTCTTATTAGATACATCAGGTAGTATGAATGATCAAGATAAACTACCTTTATTAAAATCAGCTATCTTATTACTAGTCGATCAATTAAGACCTAATGATAAAATATCTATTGTTACATATGCTGGTTCTTCTCAACTATTATTGGATGGTTCGGATGGAACTGAAAAAGAAGATATTATAGAAGCTGTAAATAGTTTATTTGCAAGCGGATCTACCGCAGGAGCTGATGGTATTCAAACTGCGTATCAAGTCGCAGAAAGTCACTTCATTGAAGGTGGAAATAATAGAATTATTCTAGCTACTGATGGTGATTTTAATGTTGGTATATCTTCAGAAGCAGGATTAGAAAGATTAATTGAAGAAAAAAGAGAATCAGGAATATTCTTAAGTGTATGTGGTTTTGGTACTGGAAATACTAAAGACAACAAAATGGAAACACTAGCTGATAAGGGTAATGGAGTGTATTACTATATTGATAGTATCTTAGAAGCTAAAAAAGTCTTTGTAGAAGAATTAGGAGGAACTTTAATTACTGTAGCTAAGGATGTTAAACTTCAAGTCGAGTTTAATCCAGCTTTAGTCAAAGGATATAGATTAATTGGTTATGAGAACAGAATACTTGATTATGAAGACTTTGATAATGATAATGTCGATGCAGGAGACTTAGGTGCTGGACATGAAGTTATTGTATTATATGAAATCATTCCAATAGGATCAGATGAAGTTATAGATACAGCTACATACGAAATACCCGAGGACTTGAAATATGATGGTGAAAATTATCTAGATGAATATCTTACTTTATCCATAAGATATAAAAATCCAGAATCAGATCAATCAGTATTAAGAGAACATGTGGTATATGAATCAGAGTATACTGATACTCCTAGTAATAACTTTAAGTTTGCTAGTGCAGTCGCTGAATTTGGTTTACTTCTTTTAGATAGTGAGTATAAATATAATGCTAATTACTATAATGTTATATTAAGGGCAACCGAAGTCTATGATGATGACTATAAAGAAGAATTCATTGAACTAGTTCAAAAAGCTCTAGAATTACAAGATTAAGTATTAAACATATAAAAAATACCCTATAGGATGTCCTGTAGGGTATTATTTTTTCTATGAATGTTTAATCATTGCATAACGTTTTTTACCTTTTCTGATAATTGTATATAAACTACCAAATGCATTTTCTTTCTTAACCACGTAGTCTAGATCAGAGATTTTTTCACCATTGACTGAAATAGCATTGTTTTTAATCATGTCTCTAGCTTCTCTTTTCGATTTAACTAAATCAGCGGCTATTAATACATCAACGAGTAATAACTCTTCATTTGTTTCAACTGATGGTAATCCTTTGAATCCCATTTCAATTTCTTCAACTGATAAATCCTTGATTTTACCACTAAATAAAGCTTGTGTTACATTTAGAGCTTTCTCCAATTCATCTTTTCCATGAACAAGTTCAGTTACTTGCTCGGCAAGCATTTTTTGCGCTTTTCTTTCATGAGGTCTTTCTTGAACTTCAACTTCTAAGGCTTCTATTTCTTCTTTAGATAAAAAAGTGAATTGTTTTAATCTCATAATAACATCGTTATCAGCTGTGTTAATCCAGTATTGATAGAATTCATAAGGGCTTGTTTTTTCTTTGTCTAACCATAGAGTACCTGATTCAGTTTTTCCAAATTTAGTTCCATCTGATTTAGTTACAAGAGGGAAAGTAAACCCGTAAGCTTTTGCTTCCGCTGAGTGAATTTTTCTAATTAATTCTAAACCTGCTGTAATATTTCCCCATTGATCTTGTCCACCAATTTGTAGTTGACAGTTTTCTTTGTTAAATAAGTATTCAAAATCCCAAGCTTGTAAGATTTGGTATGCAAATTCAGTAAATGAAATCCCAGATTCTATTCTTGATTTAACTGAGTCTTTATTCATCATATAAGTAACATTAAAGTTTTTACCAACATCTCTTAAGAACTCGATTGCATTTAAACTAGAAATCCAATCATAGTTATTTACAACTTTAGCATTTGGTAGAATTTTCACCGCTTGTTTTTTAATACCTTCTGCATTTTTTAAAGATGTTTCAATTGTTAGCAATTGCCTTTCTGATTTTTTGAAAGAAGGATCCCCTACTAATCCTGTTCCTCCACCAATGACAAGAATTGGTTTATGTCCAGCTTCCATGAGTCTTTTTGCTACTAAATATGCTAATAAATGACCTACATGTAAACTGTCTGCAGTTGGGTCTGCACCGAGGTAGAATGTTAAACTCTCATTATTAAGTTTTTGTTCTACCGATTCATCTGTTGTTTGGTATAACAGACCACGCCATTTTAATTCTTCAAATAATTTCATAATTTTTCTCCTTTATATATAAATAAAAAATCGTCCTTTAAAACAAAAGGACGATTATAATAACCGCGGTACCACCTTAATTCACTAAGTGCGCTTGTAAAGATAACGGATTTACCGTGCCGTTAGGCAAACTCCTAAGTGTATTTCAAAATATATTCAACCCTGATTTTCACCAACCATCAGGTCTCTAGATGTTCTCCTATATTTCTACTGTCTTATTCAACGTCTATTTAGTTAGTTGAACCTCTTTCAATGATATCATGATGTAATACATTAAATTTTTGTTCAACTGGTTCTCCTTCAATTTCTTGTCTTAAGTAAGCCATTGCTTTAGCTCCTATATCTGTAACAGGAACATCTACGCAAGATAATTTAGGCCTACATAATGATGCATATTTAGTGTTTTGGAATCCATAAACAGAAATGTCTTTTGGAACTTTTCGTCCATTTTTAATCATTGTGTTAATAAATGATACAGCAATTGAATCCCTAACAGCAACAACACCATCGATTTTTTTACCATAATCTTTAAACAACTCATTGAAATGGATTGTATTTACTGTAATATCTCCAGAAGTTCTAACGATATTAGGTTCTAATCCAGCTTCCTTAATTGCTTTTTGATATCCAGCTTCTTTTAAGTCATTGACCATATATTTTCTGGCTGTTGTTAATAAATAGATATTTTTACGTCCATCATCTATTAAACGTTTTGTTGTTTCATAACCAGCTTTAAAATAATCAATACATACAGTGACTAATTTATTGTCATATGGATATAAAGTGTTAGCTAAAACGATTGGAACTTTATAATCTTCTTGAATTCTATTTAGAAGTTCATATTGTTCTTCTGTAATTTCATCGTTCATGTAAAGAATACCATCTGCTTGAGAAGCAACAACTTCTTTTAACATTTCTGATTCTGATTGGTTTTCTTCTTTTAATACGTAGATGATTAATGAGTATTCATACTTTCTAGCTTCGACAGAAATACCATTAACCATTTCGGCTACAGATGCTCTTGACATATCCGGGACAATTATCGCTACAGTAGTAGATTTACGACTAGCTAATCCCTTAGCAAAAGCATTAGGTTTGTAACCTAATTCGTCTATTACTTTTAGAACACGATCTCTTGTTTCTTTCTTAACTTTTTCTGGATTGTTTAGTGTTCTCGATACTGTTGCAAGTGAAACTTCTGCTTTTAAAGCAACATTGTATATTGTAGCTTTTACCATAGTCATCATCCTTTCAGTGCGTATATTTATCTATTATATTTTATCACTAAAAACAAATACACGCAACGAATTTATACTATTTTACAGGGTTTTCATATTCTTTTGTGCTATTTGCCAAAAAAAAGAGCTCATGATGAGCTCTTTTACTAACGTCTTTCTTTAATTCTTGAAGCTTTAGCTGATAATCCTCTAATATAACCTAGATGAGCACGTCTTACTTTACCTCTACGTTTTACTTCAATTTTTTCAACCATTGGTGAGTTTACTAAGAATGTTTTTTCAACACCTACACCATAAGAGATTTTTCTTACTGTATAAGTTTCTCCTACTCCACCATTTTGTCTTTTAATACAAAGACCCTCGAAAACCTGAATTCTTTCACGGCCTCCCTCTTTAATTTTGATTGATACTTTTAAAGTATCTCCAGGACGAAATTCTGGAACGTCAGTTCTTAGATATTCTTTTGTAATATCATTGATTAATTGCTGCGACATTGTATGACTCCTTTTTAAAAATGATCTATGTTCTTACAAACGCATCGGAACATAGTGATAAAGATAATTCTCTTCAGCGTTAAGTATTATATCATATTAACTATATAAAATCAATCATTTATTGCTGTGTTTTTTTCAGTAAATCTGGGCGTCTTTCTTTCGTTCTTTTTTGTTTTTGATTTTCTCTCCATTTAGCTATTTCTGCATGATTTCCACTGAGTAATACATCAGGCACTTTTTTACCATCAAATTCTCTCGGTTTAGTATATTGTGGATAGTCTAATGAATCTTCATAGAATGAGTCATGAATATAGGAATCTTCTGATCCTAAAGCTCCAGGAATGAGTCTTATAACTGAATCCATAATAGCTAATGCAGCTATCTCTCCTCCAGTTAAAACATAGTCTCCAATTGAGATTTCTAAGTCTATATAGTCTCTAACTCTTTCATCAAAGCCTTCATAGTGACCACAAACTAAGATGATATGTTCATTATCTAATAAGTCTTTTGCAATTGATTGATTGTATAGTTTCCCTTGAGGTGTTAATAATATCTTCAGAGCAGTATCTGAACCAGGAATTGACTTCAATGCTCTATAGATTGGTTCTACTTGTAAAAGCATACCTGCACCGCCACCATAAGGTGTATCATCAACCGTTTTGTGTTTGTTTGTTGCGAAATCTCTAAAATTAATCAAATTCACTTCGACTAAGTTATTGTTTATAGCACGTTTGATGATTGACTCGTTAAGAATACTTGGAAACATTTCTGGAAATAATGTAAGAATCGTTAATTTCATAGCAACCCCTCCATATCAATAATTTTAATCATTTTATTTTCGATATCTAATTCTAATATAAATTCATCTCTAAAAGGAATTGATTTTCGTTCACCATTATGTTTTTCGATGACTAAATAATCTCCTTGTGGATATTCTGATACATCGACTATTTTCCCTATATTAATGTTTGATTGAAATACATCAATATCAACTAACTCAGATAAATGATATTCATCTTCATATAGTGTAATTTCTGAATCACTATCTACATAGATTTCTGACCCTTTGTATTTTTCAATTAAGTTTATGTCTTCATTGTCCTTAAAAATAACAAAATCTAAATTTTTATGGAAATTATACTTTTTTATGATAAAAGGAATATATTTGCCTTCGAATAAGACATAAACAGTATTTCCGATTTTATATCTATCTTCTTGAAAGTCTGTTAAAGGTTTAATTTTTATTTCTCCTCTAATTCCTCTTGTATTTACAATTTTTCCGATTTTTAAATATTCCATATTGCACCTCTTGACATATAGATTTTATCATATTGATAGAAAAAAAAGAAGTTCGAAAACTTCTTTATTTTACCAATGTTATTTCCCCAGCTTTTTTCAAAGTTAGTTTTGTAATAATAGGTCCGGATAGTTCATAGACCACTGTAGCAGCTAATATAATAGCTCTAACCTGTGCTCCTGCATCCCCACCTAAAGCTGATTGAGCAACTAAACTTAATCCAATTGCTACTCCTGCTTGTGGAACCAACATAAGTCCGAGGTATTTTTTAATTTTTTTATCTGAATGTGTAGTTTTTGCACCAAGTGCTGCACCAAATATTTTCCCTAAAATTCTTAATATAACATAGAATAATGCAATAATACCAACTGTTTTAAATACACTTAAGTTAAGCTCTACACCACTAAGAACAAAGAACATAACATAAATCCATGGTGTTGTAAAATATATGAGGCCATGCACTTCATCGCTTTTCTTAGACATATTAGCGAATATAGCTCCAAGCATCATACACGCAAGAATTGAAGATCCTCCTGCAATTTCAGATAGATATGTTGTAAGGAAAATCATAGCAACAACTAAGCTAATTCTATTTCCTCTTCCTGTGAACCATTTACAACCAAATACAAGTAATAATCCTAATATTCCACCAATTCCAAGTGAAAAGACAATTTCAAGGACTGGTGTTAAGACTGTCATAAGAACTGATGGGTGTGCAGCAGCAGGATTGATTGCGTTTGCAATAGCAATTCCAATACCGAATAATAGTACAGCTACTGAGTCATCTATGGCAACAACACTCATAAGTGTATCTGTTAATTTACCTTTAGCCTTATACTGTCTAATAACCATTAAAGTTGCTGCTGGTGCAGTTGCTGCGGCTATTGAACCTAAAACTAAAGCGAAACGAATATGTTCATTATCTAGTTTACCAATTGCAGCAAAATAAATAAGTAACCCACCAAAAACAAATATTACAGCAAATGTCGCTTCTAAGACTGCTATAACGATTGGTTTTGCTCCTACTTTTTTAAAATATGCAATTTTTAGTTCGCTACCAATTGAAAAGGCTATAAACCCTAAGGCAACTGTAGAAATGATTTCTAAACTTGGTAATGCATTATCTTTAACAATATTTAATATTGAAGGACCTATTAATAATCCTCCCACTAAATATCCTGTAACATTTGGCAAATGTAAAAACTTAGCTATTTTACCAAATAAAAGTCCTGTGGCGATGATAATTCCTGCGTAAAATAATATTTCTGTTCCCACGTTTACAACTTACATCCTTTAATTTCATCTATAGGAAGTGTAAATACCACACCTGTGTTAGGTTCAGATAAATCTCCGCAAACACTATCAATCACCTTATAAACTACTTTAACTTGTTCATCTGGTAATGCAATTAAAACAACATTAGATTCTTTTCTGGGATTATCAAATAATGTTTTTAATGATCCAATAAATTCCATGTCATCGTTTTGAATTAATTTTCTAGCCATACCAGTGGAATTAAGTATTGTAGCTCCTTTGATTCCTTTTTCTTTTAACACGTGTAAAAATTCATCGAGTAATTCTGTTCGATTCAATACATAAATTAATAATTTCATAAAAATTATCTCCTTTTTCGCCGGTTGTTATTATACTCTTAATATTTTTAAAGTCAAGAGTATTTAAGCGGTATTTTTGGTTATTCTTAAATCTTTATATTGACTGCTTAAAGCTCTAGAATATTGATTATTCTAATAGAACAATAATATCTAGTTAAATTATACTATATTCAAAATGATTTTGAAATCAATTGATATAAATAAGTTATAGTTATATAATATTTATTAAGGAGAAAAAATATGCTTAAATTTTTAAAAATATTTCTTATTACTTTAGGTGTAATAATCGGTGTGGCGCTAGTATTCTTAACTTTATTGGCTTTCAATGAATATAGACCTGATGATATTACAGAACTAAGTATTGAAGAGAATATTGAGGATAATTTTATACAACTAAATACGGAGATTAACATACTTACTTTCAATATGGGATATGCTTCATTAAGTGAAACTGAGGATTTTGTTATGGATGGTGGAGTTAAAGCTAAGATGGACTCTATAGAGGAAGTTCAAGCAAACCTAGAAGGGATTTCTACAATTATAGAAACTCAAGATCCTGATATTGCATTAATTCAAGAAGTCGATACAGATTCTAAAAGAAGTTATTATATTAATCAATATGATTACTTACAAGACCAATTAAACAATAATTCTGCGTTAGCTTATAACTATCGTTGTATATTTGTACCTTTCCCATTTAGCATTAAAAATGCAATGGGTGAAGTCAATTCGGGAATTGTTACTTTTTCAGATTATACAATAGATTCAGCGACTAGAATTTCCGCACCAGGTAGTTATAGTTGGCCAATCAGTATGGTTCACCTAAAAAGATGTTTCTTAGTTACAAGGTATGATATTAGTGGATCAGATAAACAATTTGTTGTTATTAATGTCCATTTATCCGCGTATGATGATGGTGGAATGAGACAACTACAGACAGAAGCTTTATTAGACATGATTACCGAAGAAAGCGACGCTGGTAATTACGTATTGGTCGGTGGTGATTTTAATCAAACATTGCCTCAAGGATATACAATAGTTAATGATGAAATCGTCTATAGTTATCCTTTATTAGATGATAGCTACTGGTTTCCATTAGCTGTTTTGGATGAAGGATTTGTAGATTCAGGATTTGATTTTTACGCAGATGCAACGACTCCAACATGTAGAAGTTTAGATAAGCCATTAGATTTAGAAAACGATTCGAACAATCAATACTATCTCATCGATGGATTTATTGTATCTAGTAATATTACGGTTCAAAGTGTTGAAACCATCGATACTGATTTTAAATATACAGACCATAATCCTGTATCAATTCGTGTGTCACTAAACAATTAAATATAAAATGAGATTGACATTGTCAATCTCATTTTTATGTTTTAAGTTTTATTACGGATGTTTTAATTATTTTTCTTTCTTAAAGCACATGAACCAATCTAGACAATAAACATCATCAGCTTTTGAATCCATTCTTTCTTTTGCAGTTCCACAAGATCCAGCAGGTGGTACAATGACATCATCTCCTGGTCTCCAATCAGCTGGTGTTGCAACTCCATCCGCATCAGCTTTTTGTAAAGCTTGAATGATACGTTTAATTTCATCAAAGTTTCTACCTGTTGATAATGGATAATAAAGGATCGTTCTAATAACACCTTGTGGGTCAATAACGAAAACAGCTCTTACTGCTTGTGTGTTTGATTGATTTGGTTGAATCATACCATATTTTTTAGCTACATTCATAGAAATATCTTCAATGAGTGGGAAAGTAACGTCAAGGTTCTTCATTCCTTTCCATTCTAAATCATGGATTTTTCTTAACCATGCAATATGAGAATATAATGAATCAACTGATAAACCTACTAATTCTGTATTTAAATCTTTAAACTCTTTTAGCATTTTTGTAAATGTCATAAATTCTGTTGTACATACTGGTGTGAAATCTGCTGGGTGAGAAAATAAAATAACCCATTTTCCTTCAAAATCTGCAGGGAAATTAATTTCACCTTGTGTTGTTGTTGCTGTAAAGCTTGGTGCTTGGTCGCCAATAAGTGGCATTCTAAAAATTTGTTCTTCCATTTTTTCCTCCTATTTTTTCTTTTACAATAATATTATACTCCATTTTGTTAGTTATGTCTAACATTTTGCTTATATAAAAATGCTATAAAAAAAGGTTACAAAATGTAACCTTTTCATTTAGCAATTATGTCCTTCTCCATGTTGATGATTACATTGTTTATCAACGGTTTCTAAAGTACCTTCTAAATATGATTTAATAACATCTTCTACGGACCCTGACACACCTCTTAATGCTTCAATACCTAATTGATTCATTAAATTAACTGCCATTTGGCCCATGTTTCCTACTAATACAACATCAATATTATGCTGTTTTAAAAATTTTGGTAGCAATCCTTTTTGATGTGGTGGGTTTTGAATCTCTTCTTGACTAACAACAGATTTATTTTCTACTGTAAATACAATGAATTTTTCACAATGTCCAAAATGTTCAGTAACGTTTTGTCCATCTACTGCTAAAGCTACTCTCATTATGTCCTCCTACGTAACTATTTATTGTTTGACCTTCTCTGTCTTCTCATACGGTGACTATACCCTATGCAATCTTCACAGTTATCATCGCATAATACTACAGGCCCGCCTTCAATAATCAAAACAACTCCATCTATTAATGATTTAGAAACTTTATTTCTAGCTATTTCATAGATTCTTTGAACGGTTGTTCTAGCTACATTCATCTGTTTAGCTGCTTCTTCTTGTGTATATCCTAAATAATCAATTAATTTAATTGTTTCTAACTCGTCTAAACTCATAGACATTGAATTCAACTTATTCATTTTGATTCCCTTAGGTCCAAATGTTGAATACTCTGGATATTCACAAATGTTTCTCGGTTTTGATGGTCTTGGCATAATCATCCTCCTTACCAGTATATTTTATTATAATACATAACATATGTCAATGTATCTAATTTATTTAATTTTTCTTCTTTTCTTCAATTTCTTTAAGCATCATATCATAGTATTCTTCAGTTACAATATATTTTTTATTAAAAATTAAATAAGCAGTCGAAATAAATAAAACTGGCAATAAAGTTATTGATAATCTCATTGAAATTCTCATTGATCCAGTGACATTTTCTTTGAATGCTTGGTTAGCGGCTTCATTGATAATCAATTCTTCTACACCATCTTCATCTGCGTCTTCATAAGTAACAAATTGCAATGCATCATAGATTGCATCTTTTTCTTCTTGAGTTAAGTCATCTTCTCCATCTAATATGACTTGTCTATTGAGTATATTGTCTTTATATACAACTTGTTCAGCGACTGTTAGATTATCAAAATCTTCTTTTTGACCTTCTAAGAAAGAAACATTTTGACTTAATGCAAATATACCAGATACTACTAATACCAAAGTAACAATACCTTGTTGTAAGGCTGATGCTAACTTTGTTACGAATGGTCTTAAACTAAAGATAACAGCTTCGTTTCTTTTTCCGGTTTTGTATTCGTTATATTCAATTGTGTTAGTTAAATTAACAATTGTAATCATATAGAATATAGCTTGGCCCCCAAATACTAAAGCCCCAAATATACATACAGTAACTAAAGAAATTGGAATAAATGGTAGATATCCTTGTAAGAAGAATAATAAGTATCCAAGACCTAAAATTAAGATACTGATTCTCATTAATTTCTTTCTTGTGTTTTTCTTAGCTAATTGTGGATAAAAACTTTGAACCAAAATCGTTGAAACTCCAAATGTTAATACAAATATAGTAACCATGAGTCCATTATACCCTAATTCCATATAGAAAAAATTATACCCTAAAGCTACTAATAGATTAGACCCAATCGTATATAATAATAACGCTAAAGCTGCCCATAGCAATTGACCATTATTCTTAATTGTCTTAAACATCTGTCCAACAGATACTTTATCTTCATCTTTCTTATCTTGTTTTGGTTCTTTAACACCAAAAACAGTTAAAAATGTACATAATAAGAACACAATAACAAAGACTATAGAGATTGTTGCGTAGCCTTCTAAGGCGTTTCCTACAGTAACTAGACTAATAACTGCATTTGCAAGAAAAGCTCCTACAGCGGCAAATACGACCACCATCATCGTTAATGTGTCTCTATCTTTCTTCCCTTTTGCAAGATTTGGTAATAAAGACCAATAAGGAATATCATTTAATGTAAAGAAAATTACCCATAAGAAGTAGATAATACCAAAGAATATTACAAAGCTCCACCCTTCAGGTCTATAGTTAAACATTAAAACAACAGCAACACCTGTTAACAAAGCACCGATTAAAATCCAAGGTTTAAATTTACCCCATTTAGATCTTGTATTTTCTACAACCCCACCCATAATTGGATCGTTGATTGCATCAAAGACTCTACCAATAACTAGTAAAATCCCTATAACTGAAAATTGTTCAGCAGTTAATTCTAATGCAAACTGAATATACGTAATAAAAAAAGTTGCTACTAATTGATAAATCATATCTCTACCAATTCCACCTAAACTATAACTCCATTTATTTCTAGCGAGTAGCCCGTGTTCTATATCTACTACACTAGGTTGATTTTCTAAATTCTTACTTACCATAATTTATCCTCTCTAATTTGAATTGTTAATCTAGATTATATCAATTTAGACAAAAAAAATACATATGAAACCAGTTTTTTTTTAAGATATTGTATAATACATCTAATTAAGAGGTGAATTCATGGAAAAAATAACTAATTATGAAGATTTTAATAAATATATTAATCAAGAGATTATGATCTTAATCGCTAAAACAAAGTCGTGCGTCGTTTGTAAACCAATTGCAGAAAAATTAAGAGGTTTTATGGAAAATTTTCCAACCATACCTAGTTATGAAGTCTATTTAGAAGAGGTAGAATTATTTCAAGGACAACAACTGGTTTTCACTGTACCGACAGTTTTAGTTTTTAGTCAAGGTAAAGAAATATTAAGAGAATCAAGATTTATTAACTTTGAAAAAATAGAAAGATTATTTAATTTATATCTTTCATAAAAAGAAAACACGATTTCGAAAAATCGTGTTTTTTTTGTTAATTTACTAATTCAAACTATTCAGCAACTATTTGTGCATGAGTGAAGTCTAATGATCCAAGAACAGATCTACCCCAACCTTGAACAGTTCCTCTAATTAAGTATACATCAGCATAGTGATATACAGGGATGATTGGTAAATCAGCCATTAATTGATCTTGTGCTTCGTATAATTTGTCAAAATGAACTGTGATGTCAGTTGTTGATTGCGCATCAGCCATTAATTGATCGTATACTGCATTGTCGTAACCAGGGTCATTGTATGCGTTATCTGATGTAAAGATTGCTAATAATCCAGCAGGATCCATAAAGTCAGTTAACCATCCACCTCTAGAAATATCATAGTCACCTTCTTCTCTAGTATTTTGGAATACAGCCCAGTCTTGGTTTTGTAAGTCTAATTCAATTCCTAATACTTCAAACCATGAAGCCTGAACCATTTCAGCTACCATTTTGTGTGATTCAGAAGTGTTATAAAGAATAACTTTCCCTTGTAGATAAGTTTGTAATTCAGCAACAGTCATTCCCATTTCACCTGCAGCTTCAGCAAATAATGTTACAGCTTCTGCAAATAGTGAATCATCTTCTGCAATTCCGTAGTTTCCACTTGTTTCTTTAAAGTCTAATCCATCATCATCAAGGAATCCATTTGGAACGAATCCAGTTGCAGGAACTTCACCCGCACTTAATGCTTCAGTAATAGCTTCTCTGTCAATTGCGTAAACTAATGCTTTACGTAATTTTAAATTATCCCAAGTTCCGTCAGGATCTTCCATATTAAAGTTGTAGTAATATGTTCCTAGTAATGGGAATACATAGAAATCAGGATCTTCTGCGATTAATGCTGCAGTCATTGCGTTTGGTACAGATGGTAATACATCTAAGTCACCAGCATTGTATGCTACGTATGCAGTAGTTTCTAAGTCGATAAATTTACCATTAATTGTTTCTAGGTAAACAGTATCTGCGTTCCAATATTCTGGGTTAGCTTCTAATGTAAGTCCAACACCTGATTCGTATGATGTTAACATGAATGGTCCATTACATACAACGATATCAGCGTCTTTTGCCCATAATCCTTCTTCTCCACCTTCAGCTTCAACAGCGGCTTGATTAACAGGCATAAAGTGATAGAATGCAACCAATGATACGAAATATGGTGTAGGGTTAACTAATTCAACTTCTAGTGTATAGTCGTCAACAGCTGTTAAACCAACATCATCAAGTGATCCACCTTCATAAACTGCTTCATAAGAACCTACGACATTTGTATATTCCCAAATCCAAGAATATTCTGATGCTGTTTCAGGATCCATACCACGTTTCCAAGCATAAACGAAATCATTTGCTGTTAATGGTGTTCCATCACTCCAATTTGATTCTCTTAAATGGAATGTTACTGTTAAACCATCAGCAGATGTTTCCCATGATTCAGCGATACCAGGTTGAAGTTCTCCACCAACTTCTCTTACTAAACCTTCAAATGTTTGGTTGATAACGTCCCCACCATCTGATGCTCCATTAAGCGTTGGGTCTAATGTTTCAGGATCAGCACCAATGTTCCAATTTAGAACTTGTGCGATTTCTTCTTCACCACTTGTAGCTGTTGTTGCTCCACCACATCCTACGAATGCGATTGAAAAAGCTAATAGTGATAATACTAATAAAAATTTTTTCATTCTTTCTCTCCTCCATAAAATTTTATATTTAACACTTAAAAAGTGATTAAATAGCGTTAATGTCTCTCACAAAATGACATGCTACGAAATGTCCTTTTTTAATTTCTTCTAGTTCAGGTGTTTGTTGACTACAAATGGGTTTTGCAAATCTACATCTAGATGCAAACCTACATCCTGGTTTAGGATTAATTGGACTTGTAACATCTCCTTCCAAAATAATTCTCTTATCTTTTGAAGAATTTTCAGGATCAGGTACAGGAATTGATGATAATAACGATTGGGTATAAGGATGTAACGGTGTATCGTATAATTCATCACTAGTTGTTATTTCCATCATTTTCCCTAAATACATAACTCCAATACGGTCTGAAATATGTCTAACCATAGATAAATCATGAGCTATGAATAAATAAGTTAATCCAAACTCATGCTGTAAATCTTCTAACATATTCACTACTTGAGCTTGAATAGATACGTCTAAGGCAGAAATAGGCTCATCACAAACGATTAAATCAGGATCGATTGCTAGTGCTCTAGCAATACCGATTCTTTGTCGCTGACCTCCACTAAATTCATGTGGATATCTGTTTGCATGTTCTCTTTTCAAACCTACACGTTCTAATAAATCAAAAATTCTGTCTTGTCTATCTTGACCTGTTAATAAATTGTGGGTATCAATTCCTTCGCCGATAATATCAGTTACCGTCATTCTAGAATTTAATGATGCATAAGGATCTTGAAAGATCATTTGCATTCTTCTTCGATAAGGAAACATTTCCCTATTATCCAAATTAGTAATATCGTCACCATCAAAGATTATCCTTCCACCTGTTGGTTTGTACAACTTTATAATAGTTCTACCTGTTGTCGTTTTACCACATCCAGATTCTCCAACTAGTCCGAAAGTTTCACCTTTATAAATTGTGAAAGATACACCATCTACTGCTGTGAGTACTTTTTTATTTGCACCAGTCCCACTTATGTGAAAGTGTTTCCTTAAATCTTCAATTACTAGTAACGGTTCTTTTTTCTTAGTTACCATAAATATCCTCCTCACTTACTGGATTACACTTAATGATACCTTCTACATCTGGTGCGTCTTTATCATGTAACCAGCAACAAGCTTCTTGTGTTGATGATATTCTATATGCAGGGGCTGCTTGTTCTAAACAAATATCCATTGCATATTTACATCTTGGTGAAAAAGGACATCCTTTTGGTGGATTTAATAAGTCAGGAGGTGATCCTGGAATCGGCAACAATCTATCTTTTTTACCAGTTTTTGGTTTTGGAACAGATTGCATTAATCCCAAAGTATAAGGATGTTGAGGTGTTTTATATAAACTCTTCACATCCGCTTTCTCCATAATCTTACCACCATACATAACAATAACCTTATCACATAATTCAGCGATAACTCCTAGGTCATGTGTAATAAACATAATTGTTGCTCCTATTTTAGATTTTAAATTTCTTAATAAATCTAAAATTTGTGCTTGAATTGTAACATCCAATGCAGTTGTTGGTTCATCGGCAATTAATAACTTAGGGTCATTTGCTAAGGCCATAGCGATTAAAACTCTTTGTCTCATTCCTCCTGAAAATTCATGAGGATAACTTTTTATCCTTGTTTCAGGTTCTGGAATACCAACCATTTTCAGTAAATCAATCGCCTTTTCTTTTGCATGTGTTTTAGATATGTTTTGATGACATCTAATAACTTCAATTAACTGATTACCAACAGAAAACACCGGGTTAATCGATGTCATAGGGTCTTGAAATATCATAGATATCTCATTACCTCTATATGTATTCAAATCATTTTCTTTTAATTTAGTTAAATCTGTTCCCTCAAAAAGAATTTCTCCACTCACGATTTCTCCTGGATCATCAATTAACCCAATGATTGAAAGTGAAGTTACTGATTTTCCAGAACCAGATTCTCCTACGATTCCTAATATGTCTCCTTCTTCTAAATCAAAGCTAATATTTCTTACTGCTTGAACTTCACCTAAATGAGTGAAGAATGAGGTTTTAAGGTTTTTTACTTCTAGTAACTTTTTCATTTTGATTACCCCTTCCTCAATCTTGGATCAAGTGCTGTTCGCAATCCATCCCCAAGGAAATTAAATGATAATACAGTAACAGCAATAGCTATTGATGGAGCTAATAATTGATAAACGTAAGTTCCTAGTGATGATAGAGATTCATTCGTCATCGTCCCCCATGAAGCGGCTGGTGCTGATATACCAATTCCAATAAAGCTTAAGAATGCCTCAGTAAATATAGCTGATGGTATACTCATTGTCAATGAAACAATAATAGGTCCTAAAGCATTAGGAATTAAATGTCTAAATATAATTTTATTTTGTTTTACACCTATCGCTCTAGCTGCTAATACAAATTCTTGGTTTTTAAGACTTACTACTTGTCCACGGACAAGCCTAGCCATTCCTACCCAATATACCGTACCTATTGCTAAAATAACTGTCCACATATTTGATTTATCTAATATAACCATCAATAAAATTACATAGATTACTAATGGTACGGAGTTAATAACATCTACAACACGCATCATAAATGAATCTGCTCCACCACCGGCAAATCCAGATAATGCTCCATATGTAACTCCAATAATTAAGTTAACTATTGTAGCAACAACTGCTACAATTAATGAAATTCTAGCCCCATGCATAAGTCTTGTCAAAATATCTCTACCAAGATGATCCGTACCTAATAGATATGACATATTGTGTGTAGTTCGAGTTGGGTATAATATTTCTTGATCTTGGTATAAAACTGAATAATTAACATCAGATTCCCCCTCATCAAGAAGTCTATATGAATAATCTATTCCTATTTCTTCTCCATTAAAATCATAATAGTATATTTTGTTTATAGTATCAATGCTGGTTCTATCTAGTCTTCTATTAAGTGTTCCATCATTATTAACAACAATCAAAGTATAGTCATTTGTTAAATAAACAGAAGCTTCTTCTGTAATTTGATACACTTCCATAGAAGGTGGAATATTTCTAAAATCATTGACTTGTTCTTTATATGTATAACCAGTGAATAGTGGTCCAACAAATGCAAACAAGATTACAAATATAATAATAGCAAGTCCAAGCATTGCTAATTTATTACTTTTTAGTCTTCTCCACACATCTTTCCAATATGTTAAACTTTCTCTAATTTGCTCATTATCTTGTTTTTTTGAGCTGTCCACAAAATTAAATTTTCTCATATTACTCACCAATCTTCTTTCCTAATTTAATTCGTGGGTCAATCCAAGAATATGCAACATCAACTAATAAAACCATAAGAACATATATCAGTGCATAGAACATCGTAACACCCATAATCATTGTATAATCACGGTTTCCTACAGAGTCTACATAATATTTACCAATACCACCAATAGAGAACACTCTTTCAACTACGAATGAACCCGTAATAATAGCAGCAAACATTGGTCCTAAATATGTTACAACTGGAATTAAAGCGTTTTTTAAAGCATGTTTAAATAAAATTTTTCGCTTTGGTAAGCCATTGGCCCTTGCTGTCCTCATATAATCTTGTCTTAATACTTCTAACATTGAACTTCTCGTTAATCTTGAAACAAATGACAATGAATAAGCAGCTAATGCAATTACTGGCCCTATATAAGAGGACCAATGTTCCAGGCCAAACGCATCTACCCATCCGAGATCACCTGCAACAATCTGAACATAAGTTGCAGCGACAACAAATGACGGTACTGTTACACCCACTGTCGCTAAAAACATTGCGGTGTGATCAATCCAAGTATTCTGCTTCAATGCTGATAGAATTCCTATTGGAATACCTATCAATATAATCGCAATAGTTGCGTATAGCCCCAGAGTTAAACTCACAGGAAATTTAGTTAAAATTTGTTCAGTAACGCTTACTCCTAACTCTCTATAAGAGTAACCAAAATCAAATCTAATCATCCCCCACATATATCTGAAATATTGTACAATTAATGGATCATTTAAATTATACTTATCTTCGATTTGTTCTAAGATTTCTGGTGCAATTGGTCTCTCTCTTGCAAAAGGACCTCCTGGCATAGCTCTCATCATGAAGAATGTTACCGTCGCAATAATTAGTAAAGTTAATATCGTCGATAATATCCTTTTAATGTAATATTTTTTCATCAGCTCTCCTCCATAACATCATGAAAATGTTACCAAAGTTTATAACACAAAGTAGGATTTTTTACAATACAAAACTGTGAAATTTAATGAAAAAAAAGTATGAATTCCCTTACATTATATACCTTTTTGTAATTTTAAGACTATATATGTCGTTTTATATTCGATATACTTTTATTGATAAATTCTTATCGAATACATACAGTTAGGCAGCCTAATTATCTTATATATATTTATATATAAGGTATATAATTGACTTTATTTAATTTAAAATATATAATTGTTTTTGCAGATTGAAGGTGGAAATATGTTATTAAGTATTGCATTAATTATATTAATCAGTATTTCTTTAAATGAAATTTTTAAAAAGATAAAAATTCCAGGATTAATAGCATTTATAATTACTGGTATTATCTTAGGACCTTACGTCTTGAATTTAATAGATAGTAACATATTAAACATTTCATTAGAATTAAGAGAAATCGCATTAATTGTTATTCTAATAAGAGCTGGTCTCACCTTAGATTTAGAAGATTTAAAAAAAGTTGGTAGACCTGCAATTTTATTAAGCTTCTTACCTGCAACATTAGAAATACTCTTAATAGGATTTTTATCACCTACTTTGTTTGGAATGACTTATTTAGAAGGATTTATGTTAGGAAGTATCGTCGCAGCTGTTTCACCAGCTGTTGTCGTTCCTAGAATGATTCGATTTATAGAAGAAAAAAGAGGAACAAATAAACAAATTCCTCAAATGATTTTAGCAGGTTCTTCTATTGATGATATATTTGCAATCATTGTGTTTACAATCACTATTCAAATATATGAAACTAATAGCTTCTCAGGATTAACCATTGCATTGTTCCCTATAGGATTAATCATGAGCCTAATTGTAGGAGTAATCGTTGGATTGATTTTAGTAAAGATATTTAAATGGTTACATATAAGAGATACATTAAAAGTATTGATTATATTTGGTATATCATTTCTATTAATGGAATTACAAGCCATCTTTTCAGGCGTGTTTACATTTTCTGGATTATTAGCTATTATAGGTTTAGGTGGTGCTATTCTTAGATACTACCCTGTCTTAGCTAAAAGACTTACATCTAAGTTTTCTAAAATTTGGGTAGTAGCTGAACTTATGTTATTTGTTTTGGTTGGAGCCGCTGTAAATATCAACACATTAGGAACAGTCGGTTGGCTAGCCGTTGGGTTAGTATTCGCAGGAATTTTAGTTAGAATGTTTGGGGTTATACTATCTACTACAAATACAAACCTTAACAAAAAAGAAAAATTATTTACGTGTTTCGCCTATATTCCCAAAGCAACCGTACAAGCAGCTATTGGTTCAATACCGCTTAAAATGGGGGTTCCACATGGGGAATTAATCTTAGCTATATCCGTACTAGCTATCTTTATATCAGCTCCTATAGGAGCTATTAGCATGGATAACTTAAACAAAATTTTACTAGAACAAGAAATTATAAAAGGATGATAAATATGAAAATCTTAACAAAAAAATTATTAGTATTATTGGTTGCATTAATGTTTACCACAGGATTGGTTGCATGTGACTTCAACATAACTTTAACCGAATCAACAAGTTCAACTTCAATAACGACGTTAACGACGTCAGAAGAAAGCACAACGACAATTTTTTCTGTACCAACAACGAACACGACGACTCAAACAACTGTCGAAGAGACGACAACGACAACGACTTTCTTTAGAGATTATTCAAAAATTACCATTGTTATTCCTGATAAAGTCATATATCAAGTAAATGAATCATTAGATTTAACTGGATTAGTCGTTACTTACTATGATCAAAATAATAATCCTACAGTTCTTACAAGTAGTCAATATACTGTAAGTACAGTAGATATGAGTACTAACGGAATTAAATACGTAGAAGTTAGTTATCTTACCTATACTGCTTTATTTACAATTGAGGTTCAAGGTTCAAGCACAACAACGACAACCACAGAAAATTCCGGTTCAGGCAGTTATGCTGGAACTTATTATGAAGGAATTAACGATTCTTCAGCAGCTTTGTTAGAATCAACACTTCATAATTTACTTCAAAGTACTAAGCATGGGGTATCTTATGGTGATGCAAGATATATTCTTGATGAAACTGATAAAGATCCTAACAATCCTAGCAATGTAATTCTCGTATATACAGGGGCATCCATTTCTGGAATTTGGGATGGTACATCATGGAATAGAGAACACGTATGGCCTCAATCATTATTACCTGATCAAGCAACAAGTAATAGCTCAATTAATTCTGCATCCGATTTACATAATTTAAAACCGTCTAATGTACAAGAAAATAGTTATCGTAGTAATAAATACTTCAGTGCATATGATTCTACAAGCGTTGCTTACGAACCTCGCGATGAAGTTAAAGGTGATATAGCAAGAATTATATTCTATATGGCTGTTATGTATGAAATGGATATTGTTAATCGAACTCCTGGAGTTTTAGAAATGGCAATGTTAGATGAGTTACTTATATGGCATGAACAAGATCCTGTAGATGATTTTGAAATGAATAGAAATGACGTAATTTTTAGTTACCAAGAAAACAGAAACCCATTTATTGATCACCCAGAATGGGTAGAAATTATTTGGGGTTAATCACAAATAAAAAAGTCTCCATTGGGAGACTTTATTTTTTTAAATTGCTTCAAAATCAGGATTTTCTTGTTTTGCTTGGTTATCAATACCATCTAACATTTGCCCAATTTTTTTATTTGTGATGAGTCCTAATGTTACAAAAATAATCAATACCGTGAAAACACTAGACCCTATAGCGGCGTTTGTTTCATTAATAATAGGTCCAATCAACATGGTTGATAGTGGCATCATCAACATACTTGCAGCTTGGATTGTAGCAAATACTCTACCTCTAACTTCAGGATTAATTACCTTCATCATTGCTGTATTAATTGGTACATTCGTCAGTGTCATGAAATAAGCTAAAATGATATTAATCATGATCAGTACGATATAGAAGAAACTAAACGAAATAATCTGATATGTTACTAAGAACATAGACCCTGTTAATGCAAAAAATATCAGTGTCATAAATGAAACACCAGTTTTTACAGTGCCTCTAAGACTTCTTAGTTTTATACTTCCAACAATAATACTAGATATAAACATTGCCACCCCGAAGATAATTTGTGTGATTCCTATTTGATATTCTGATGCAGCTTGTTCTGTTCTCATTAAATAAGGTTCTGCGATTGCAAATACAGGAACGAAACAGAAATTGATTAATGAAAAAAAGATCATCATTCTAAATAAGCCTTTGTTATTCCAAAGATACTTAAGTCCAAATTTAATATCTTGAAAAAACGTTGGTTTTTCTTCTAATTCTTTTTTATGTATTTTAAGCAACTCTGGATTTGTTTTAATAAACATTTCACTGATCGCACTCACGAAGAAACTAATAGCATTAATAAGAACGGCTGCTTCAAACCCAATTAACCCATATAAAAACATTCCTGCTGCTACCCCAAGAATTGTTTGGAATGATTGGATTGTTCCATTCGCTCCATTGGCTGCTTGAATATTTTCTGGCTTAACAATTTCCGGAATAATCGATGTCGATGCTGGACTAAAAAATGCTTGATTTAAACTTGCAATAATAACAACACCTAATAAATACCACACTAATTCTTCTTTTGGAAGTCCCAAAGATAGAATATATAATGCCCCTAAGAATAAAAAACCTCTGATGATATCAGTAATCCATAAAATTTTTACTTTAGAAGCTTTATCAATGATTGCACCGGCAATAGGGCTTAATAACACTTGAACTAACATACCTACTGACGTAAATAATGCTAAATATGTAGCTCCATTATCATAGCCAAATAAATCTTGTATATAGAGTCCGGCTGCGAATCCATATAAACTCGTTCCAATAGCAGAAACTAAACTTCCCTGATACAATAGAAAGAAGTTTCTATTTTTAAATACTTTTTTCATGTAATTTTTACCTTCCTTTTTTCCCTTAAAAGTATTTTACCATAATAAAAATATAACCACAATAAAAACCCGAGATTCCCGGGTTTATTTTTGTTTACTTAAATTCTACAACGAGTTCTATATCAGCTTCTTTTGAGATTAATTGATGAATCGAACAAAAATGCGCTCCTAATTCAGCTGATTTTTTTAATCCCTTTTCATTTGAAGGATGATAAATGGTAAGAACTATTTTTGCTTTTTCCAACAAATTAATTTCTTTTCCTGTCCCTTTATGACCAGAAACTTCTACCTCAGCCTTTTCAAAAGTTAATCGCTTTTTATGTGCTATTGAAAGAAAAGTTGCATAAAAGCAAGACCCTAATGCTCCAAACAACATATGATAGGGTTCCATTCTATTCACACCGTCTCCTATGATGAATTCTCCCGATGGTGTAACCATCTCCCCTTGAAACTCTAGATTCCATGTTTGTTTAATTGTTTCTAATGCCAAAATAATCACCTCTATAAAGATTATACTATAGAATATAATATTTTCTCAAATAATATACTTTATACATTTTTTTTCATAATATTAACAAATTTGGGGTGGTTTTGTAAGCGCTTTAGTGTTATAATTCTAGTGTTGATAAAATGATAAAAAAATAGATATAATACTAAAGAATTATATACATAAAAAAAAATGAGGAGGAATATTGTGAAAAACAATTTTTACGGAAGAAATTTCTTAACTTTATTAGACTTTAGTAAGGAAGAAATTCAGGAACTATTAGACTTGTCTGCAAAATTAAAAGCGAAAAAAAGAGCGGGTGTTGAATGCAAACCTTTAGTTGGTAAAAACGTCGTTCTTTTGTTTGAAAAGGACTCAACTAGAACAAGATGTGCATTCCAAGTTGGTGCAAATGATTTGGGGATGAATGTAACATATTTAGGACCTACTGGTTCTCAAATGGGTAAAAAAGAAAGCATCAAAGATACTGCTAGAGTCTTAGGTAGAATGTTTGATGGTATCGAATATAGAGGATACAAACAAGAAACCGTTGATATTTTAGGTGAATATTCAGGGGTTCCTGTATGGAATGGATTAACAGATTTATATCATCCAACTCAAATTTTAGCTGACTTCCAAACAATCATTGAAAAGTTTGGTCATTTAGATGGAATTAATTTTACATACTATGGGGATGCTAGAAATAACATGGGGAATTCATTAATGATTGGCGCAGCTAAAATGGGAATGAACTTTACTGGATGTGCACCTAAAGAATTATGGCCATCAGATGAACTCGTTAAACAATGTAAAGAAATTGCTAAAGAAACGGGTTCTATTATTAGATTAACCGAAGATGTTATGGAAGGTTCAAAAGATGCTGATGTTATCTATACAGATGTATGGGTATCTATGGGTGAACCTGATGAAGTATGGAAAGAAAGAATTGAAAAACTAATGCCTTACCAAGTAAACTCTAAATTAATGAACAATGCTTCTGAAGCGGCTATTTTTATGCATTGCTTACCAGCATTCCATAATACAGAAACAAAAATTGGTAAGGAAATATACGAAAAATTCGGAATTACTGCTATGGAAGTTACTGAAGATGTATTTGAATCAGTACAATCTGTTGTATTTGATGAAGCAGAGAATAGATTGCATACAATCAAGGCTGTAATGTACGCTACAATGAGGGAACCTAAATGAGAAAAATAGTCGTTGCTCTAGGTGGAAATGCATTAGGGAAAAATCCAGCTCAGCAAATACAAAAAGTTAAACACGCTGCGCAGTCAATCGTTGACTTAGTGAAAGCTGGAAATCAAGTTGTTTTAGCTCATGGTAATGGACCTCAAGTTGGAATGATTAATTTGTCATTCGAAACTTCAAATCAAGTTGATTCAGATCATCCTGCAATGCCATTCCCAGAATGTGGTGCGATGAGTCAAGGGTATATTGGATACCATTTACAAAACGCAATATTAACAGAATTAAAGAATCAAAATATAGACAAAAATATTTGTACAGTTATTACACAAGTTGAAGTTGATCAAAATGATCAAGCTTTTAAAAACCCCACAAAACCTATTGGATCTTTTTATGATAAAGACACAGCAGAAAAAATCGCCAAAGAAAAAGGATATGATATGGTTGAAGATGCTGGTAGAGGATATAGAAGAGTCGTTCCTAGTCCCAAACCAATCAATGTCGTAGAAATTGATGTTGTCAAAACATTAGTTGATGCAGGACATTTAGTTATTACAGTTGGTGGTGGAGGAATCCCAGTATATAAAGACGGAAATCAATATATCGGTGTTCCAGCTGTTATCGACAAAGACTTCGCATCTGCTAAACTAGCTGAGTTATTAGATGCTGATATGTTAATTATCTTAACTGCTGTTGATAAAGTTAAAATTAATTTTAATCAACCTAACGAAAAAAGCTTAGATAATATAACAATCTCAGAAATCAACACTCTAATAAAAGCAGGCCATTTCCATAAAGGTTCTATGTTACCTAAAATCGAAGCATCTAAATCTTTCGTAGAAGGAAAAAGTGGTAGAATAGCTATAATAGCTGCTTTAGAAGAAGCTACTGAAGCTATTTCTGGAACTGCTGGTACAAAAATTAGAAACTAGGAAAGGAGAGCATGATTCTATCATGCCAATAAAAACATGTTAACAGATCTACAAATCGCTCAAAATAGTGAAATGACTAAAATTAATGAAATCGCAAAGAAGTTAAATCTTTCAATTGATGAAATCGAAATGTATGGTAACTACAAAGCGAAAATAAGTTATGAAGCCATCGAAAAAGTTAAACAAAATAAGAGAGGAAAAATCATCTTAGTTAGTGCGATCAATCCTACACCTGCCGGTGAAGGTAAATCAACAACGACGATTGGATTAGGAGATTCTTTAAATAGACTTGGCTATCAAACAATGGTCTGTTTACGTGAGCCTTCTTTAGGCCCTGTTATGGGTGTTAAAGGGGGAGCTACTGGTGGAGGTTACTCTCAAGTAGTACCTATGGAGGATATTAACCTTCATTTTACTGGAGATATTCATGCAATCACTGCTGCAAACAATTTAATTAGTGCAGTGATTGATAATCATTTATATCAAGGAAATGATTTAAACATTGACCCTGAAAACGTTATTTGGAGAAGAGGAATGGATATGAACGACCGTTCTCTAAGAAAAGTACATGTTGGAATTAGTTTAAAAAAAGAAATTCCTCGATATGATAAATTCGACATAACAGTAGCATCAGAAATTATGGCTGTATTCTGTCTAGCGACTAACTTAGATGATTTAAAAGCTAGAATTGATAAAATCGTTGTCGCTTATAACATGGATAACGAACCAGTCACTGTTAAAGACTTAAAAGTTACGGGTGCAGTTACTATGCTATTGAAAGATGCTTTCAAACCAAACTTAGTGCAAACACTTGAAGGTAACCCAGTATTAATACATGGTGGGCCATTCGCTAATATCGCACATGGATGTAATTCAATCATGGCAACTGACTACGCTTCAAGAATTAGTGAATTTACAGTTACTGAAGCTGGATTTGGTGCTGATTTAGGTATGGAAAAATTCTTAGACATAAAAATGAGAGCTATGGGATCAAGTCCTGAAGCTGTTGTTTTAGTAGCTACTATAAGAGCTTTAAAACTTCATGGTGGTGTTGAAATGGCAGATTTGAAAGATGAAAATATGAATGCACTTCAAAAAGGTGTAGAAAATTTAGAAAAACACATTGAAAGTGTAAAAGAATTCAACTTACCTTATGTTATAGCGTTAAATCGTTTTCCTACGGATACGGAAATCGAACTTGAATTTATGTTGAATTGGGCTAAAGAAAACAACCATCCAATATCTTTATCTGAAGTTTTTGCAAAAGGATCAGATGGTGGAATTGATTTAGCTGAAAAAGTTATCAAAGCAATCAATGAAAATGAACAAACATTTGAATTGTTATATAAAGTTAATACATCAATTGAAGACAAACTTAATGAAATAGCAACTCGTATTTATGGTGCTAAAGAAGTTATTCTCTCTGATAAAGCAAAAGAACAAATAGAAACTTATAATAAATTAGGTTGGGATAACTTACCTATATGTGTTGCTAAAACACCTTTATCTTTGTCAGATGATGGAAAAATTAAAGGAAGACCAAGAGATTTTTCTGTAACTGTCAGAGAGTTTAAACCATCCTTAGGAGCTGGTTTCTTAGTTGCTATGATGGGTAAAGTAATGACAATGCCAGGTTTACCTAAAAATGGTGCATATGAAAATATGGATGTAATTAATGGTAAAGCTGTTGGATTATTCTAATATTAAAGAAAGGATAGTTTTTAAACTACATATTTAGACATGGAAAAAAGACTCGTAAAAATTGCTATTTGGGGATTCGGAGCTATGGGATCTGGAATGGCAAAAATGATTTTAAACAAAAAAGGATTTGATATCGTTGGTGTTACTGACTTATACGATGGTTGGACAGGGAAAAGTATTTTTGAAATCTTAAAAATCAAAAACCCTCAAAATCATGATGTATTAGTAGAAAAATCAATCGAAAGAGTTTTAGTTGAAGAAAAACCAGATTTAGTTTTATTAGCAACGGATTCATTCACTAAAAAAGCTTACGAAAAAATTAAATTTATTGTAGAACACAAAATAAATGTTATTTCTACTGCTGAAGAGATGGCTTATCCTGCCGCTAAAGAACCTGAACTTGCCAAAGCAATGGATAAATTAGCAAAAGCGAATGGTGTATCAATTTTAGGAACTGGTGTAAATCCAGGTATGATGATGGACTTACTAGCAATTGCTATGACAGGCGTTATGATGGATGTTAAAGATATGGAAATATCTCGTATTAATTCATTATCACCATTTGGTCCAACTGTTATGGAAGAACAAGGTGTTGGACTTACATTACAAGACTTTAATGATAAACTTGCAAAAGATGAATTATCAGGTCATGTTGGATTTATTGAATCAACACACATGATTGCCAAAGCATTGGGATTAAAGGTTACTGATTTTAGCCAAACAATGGCTCCTATCGTAACAAACGTCGATCGCAAATCACCTTATGGATTTGCTAAAGCAGGCGACGTTGCTGGTGTTGATATGAGAAGTTTCGCTACATTGTCTAATCAAACAAAAATCAATATGGTTCATCCTCAACAAATCGAACCAGAATTAGAAGGAACTCACACAGGGGATTATGTAAAAATCAAAGGTTCTCCAGAAATTAACCTTTCTAATACACCTGAAGTTGAAGGTGGAATCGGAACAATAGCGATTTGTGTAAACATGATTCCTCATGTTATAAATGCTAAACCAGGATTAAAAACAATGATTGATCTGCCTGTTCCAAGAGCAATCATGGGTGATGTAAGAAATTTAATCGATGAGGAGTAATTCCTATGATTAAGAAAAATTCATGGGTACAAATTAAGAAAATAATTCTAAAGCCAGAAGAAAGAACAGGGAATATTCCTGAAGTCACTAAACAAGTACCGCTTGTTATGTGGGTCAAAGGATATTTACTTGAAGACGCACATATAAATGATGACGTATCAATCAAAACTTTAACCGGACGTATTGAATCCGGTGTTTTGATTGAAAAGAATCCAAGTTATATGCATACATATGGTAAGTTTGTACCTGAAATATTAGAAATTGACAAAATTGTAAAAACAACTTTATTCGGAGGTGATTCTCTTGAATAATTCATATAACGCAGTCATGGCTAGAAAAAATGAAATAATGAAAGCATCTGTTGGAATCAATTACGACAAATATGAAAGTGATCATATAAAATTCGATTTCGAAGCTATGATGGATGATTGTGGTTTTGACTTAAATGAAGTCAGAACCATCCAAAAACAAAACGGTGTTGGTAACACACCTTTAAAAGAATGTAAAAATATTTCAGCACTCGCTAGAAAAGTATCTAAACCTGGATATGGAGCTAGAATTTTCATCAAAGATGAAGCTTTAAATGATTCAGGAAGTTTTAAAGCAAGGCGCGCTTCTATGGCTTGTTATCAAGCTAAAAAATTAGGATTTAAAGGTGTGATAGCTGCCACTTCTGGTAACTACGGTGCCGCTGTTGCTAGCCAATCTGCTAAATACGGATTAAAATGTATTATTGTTCAAGAATGTTTTGATTCAAAAGGTGTAGGTCAACCTGAAATAATTGAAAAAGCTAGAGCCTGTGAAGCTTATGGAGCTGAGGTTGTTCAATTAAGTGTTGGGCCTGAACTTTTCTATAAATTCTTACTTCTTCTTGAAGAAACGAAATTCTTTAATGCTTCACTATATACTCCATATGGAATTATGGGTATTGAATCTTTGGGTGCTGAACTTGTTGAAGATTGTATGGCTCAAACAGGTAAAACACCTGATATGGTCGTATGTACAAATGCTGGTGGTGGAAATTTAACCGGTACAGCTAGAGGTATTTTTAAGACGACTGATAAAAAAATTGAAATTGTTGGTGCATCTGTTAACCTTAAAGGATTACACATGGCCAATGATATAGATTTTAATAGAAAATCATTTACGACAGGTCACACAGGATTTGGATTACCATTTATGATTAATCCTGACAGAAGTGATGTCCCACGTTCAGCTGGTAGACCCTTAAGATACATTGACAGATACGTTACTGTTAATCAAGGTGAAGTTTTCTTTATCACAGAAACACTTTCTGCTTTAGAAGGTATTGAAAGAGGTCCTGCTGGCAATACATCTTTAGCCGCAGCTTTTAGCCTAGCAAGAGAGTTAAAAGATGATCAAATTATCGTTGTTCAAGAAACAGAATATACAAGTGCAGGAAAACATCATCAAGCACAATTAGCATTTGCTAGAGACAATGGAATTGATATTTACTTTGGCAATCCAAAAGATGAAATACCAGGAAAATCAATTGTTTTACCACAATCAGTTGACTTAATCAAAGCAGTTGATTTAGATTTAGACATAATTCGAAAAAAAGTCATTCAATATCAAGTATCTAAAACACATCAACTTAATGAAGCGGACATTGAATTCTTAATGTTAGAAACAAATAAAGATAGAAATTTTGTTATGAATGAACTAAAAAATTATAAAGTTGAAATAGGGGGATAAAATGAAAAAACACAATACGAGACCAGATGATTTTGAAAAAAGACGCGCTCATTTAAAAAACAAAAGTGATGCAGAACTAAAAACCATCTTTTGGGATTTAGCCGACAAAGCAACAAAACCATTAGTGGACTTAGCATATAAAAACACATCTCCTTCTATTGAAAGGTCTATCTTATTAAGAATGGGATTTTCAAGCCTTGAAGCTGGTGCTTTAGTTGAAAAAATCATTGAACATGAATTTATGGGTAAAGGTGCTGGCGGTGTTGTTTATAGATTATCAATTCTTAAGAACATATCCGTTAGAGAAGCAGGTCTTCTATTATTAGAAGATAAAGAATGGCCTCTAGTAAAAGAAAGCTATGGGGTGAAGTAACATGTTAAAAATTAATGAAAAATTAGATGTAAAAAACATCTTAAAAGACTTAGATAAATATGAACCAAGACGTAGAGGTTGGACATGGAGAAAACCTGTTAAAAATTTAGAAATGGCAGGTAACACATATAGTGATGCCTCTGAGCCATTAAAAAACTCTACACCATTACCAGCGGCTAAATATTTTGACAATATCGATCCACAACCTATTCAAGTCATTACATCAGAAATCGCGAGTGGTCGTTTTGAAGATGATATTAGAAGAATGAGAATGGCTGCCTGGCATGGAGCTGACCACTTAATGGTTATTCGAACAGCTGGACAATCTCACTTTGATAGCCTTATTGAAGGAACACCTCAAGGTGTTGGTGGAGTACCTATTTCTAGAAAACAAGTGCGTGCTCAAAGAAAAGCTTTAGATATGATTGAAGATGAAGTTGGCAGACCAATCAATTATCATTCATACGTATCAGGAGTTGCTGGACCAGACATTGCAGTCATGTTCGCTGAAGAAGGTGTTAATGGGGCTCACCAAGATCCACAATACAATGTTTTATACAGAAACATCAATATGATAAGATCTTTCGTTGATGCTGCCGAATCAAAAAAAGTTATGGCATGGGGAGATATCTTACAAATCGATGGTGCCCATAATGCAAATGCAACGGCTATGGTGGCTTGGAAAGTCATGCCAGAGCTTATGGTTCAACATGCAATTAATTCAATGTTTTCAGTTAAAGCTGGTATGAAACCAGAAAACATTGCCCTATCAACAGTTCCACCTACTGCTGTTCCTGCACCTGACTTAAAGATTAATCTACCATACGCAAAAGCATTAAGAGATTTCTTTAGTGATTTTAAAATGAGAGCTCAAATGAACACTAAATACATGGAATCATCAACAAGAGAAGCTACAGTAACACATGTCTTAAATATGATGATTTCCAAACTAACAAGTGCAGATATTCAATCTACAATTACCCCTGATGAAGGTAGAAATGTTCCGTGGCATATGTATAATGTAGAAGCTTGTGACACCGCAAAACAAGCACTCATTGGTATGGACGGACTCTTAGAAATGGTTGAATTAAAAGAAGATGGATACTTACCACAAAAAGTTAGAGAACTTAAAGAAAGATCTATCCTATTCTTTGAAGAACTATTAGAATCTGGAGGGTATTTCCAAGCTGTCGAAGACGGTTTCTTCATTGATTCAGGAATCTATCCTGAAAGAAACGGTGATGGAATATCACGTCAAATAAATGGTGGCGTTGGTGCCAATACAGTGTATGAAAGAGATGAAGATTACTTCGCTCCTGTAACGGCGCACTTTGGTTATAATAACGTCGCTCAATACGGCTTAAAAGAAAATGATAACCCTAGCAGTTTAATCGGTGGATCTACATTTGAAGATCGTTCAAAAATAATATATATTGATGAATTAGATGAAACTGATAATGTTAATGTAAGAATGGCTGAAACTGAAAAATATAGAAACACAAACCTAGTCAAACCTGAAGTTGAATGGTTAGCCGATGGAACTGTGGTTATTGATATTACCCTTCCTACTTCTGTTAAATACGCTGAAGCTGCTGGAATTGAAATCGCTAAGAAAATGAATTTATTAGAACCTGAAGTCATTCACAGAGAATCTCTTCAAGTTGCTGAGGCTACTAGAATCCAAGTCAAAGGTAAAGTAGACTTTGACATTGATTTAGATAAACTAACACTTCCAAAAGAACCTGATTTATTAGATGAAGGTGAAATAAGAGAATATGTCTCAGAACATCCAATGACGATTGTTGCTGGGACTGTTGGAGAAGATGAACACTCAGTAGGACTTAGGGAAATTATTGATATAAAACATGGTGGTATCGAAAAATACGGAATCAACTGTATTTATTTGGGAACATCCGTTCCTATCTCAAAACTAGTTGATGCCGCAATCGAAGCGAATGCTGATGCCATCTTACTATCAACAATCATCTCTCATGATGATGTACATTATAAAAATATGAAGAAAACTCATGACTTAGCAGTTGAGAAGGGAATTAGAAATAAAATAGCTATTATAGCTGGTGGAACACAAGTAACTCCTGAAATTGCTAAGAATCAAGGTGTAGATGCTGGTTTCGGTAGAGGAACTAAAGGAAAACACGTTGCTTCATTCCTAGTAAAATTTAAAGAAGACAACCATGAAGATTAGTGCATTAGTTGCCGAAATAGGTTCCACTACAACAGTTGTAAATGCATTCGATAAACTGGATTCAGATAATCCAGTTTTTGTCGGTAGTGGATTTTCACCGACTACAGTATTAGAAGGTGATGTAACCATTGGTTTAACTAAAGCAATTAACCACTTAAAAGAAAAAATTGGTGTAAAAGAACTCCTTGCAGAAGAAACTTTTGCAAGCAGTTCTGCTGCAGGCGGTTTAAAAATGAGTGTTCATGGATTAGTTTATGATATGACGGTTAAAGCCGCTAAAGAAGCTGCTTTAGGTGCCGGCGCAAATATCAAAATGATTACAAGCGGGATCTTAGATGAATACTCAATTGAAGATATTTTGAATGAGCCATTGAATATTATTATGATTGCTGGTGGGGTTGATTATGGAGAAAGAAAAACTGCTCTAGAAAACGCAAAGAAAATTGCAGAATTAAAACTTAACATTCCAGTAATCTATGCTGGTAATATACAAAATCAAAATACAGTCAAAAGAATATTCAAAGAAAATAATCAAGAGAATTACTTATATGTATCAAAAAATGTTTATCCAAAAATTGATGTTTTAGAAGTTGAAGAACCAAGAAGAATCATACAAGATGCTTTCGAAAAACATATCATACATGCACCTGGAATGGAAAAGGTCAAAGATATTATAAAAGATACAATCATCCCAACTCCTGGTGCTGTTATGGAAGCGTCTAAAATATTAGAAAAAGCGATTGGTGACTTAGTCACTGTAGATATTGGTGGAGCTACAACTGATATTCATTCTGTAACGATTGGTCAAACCGAAATAGAAGATATATTAATCGCTCCAGAACCCTTTGCAAAAAGAACAGTTGAAGGAGATTTAGGTGTATACATAAACAAAGATAATATTATTGATATCATTACAAAAGATAAGTTGCTTAAAGAATTACCTTATGCTTCTGATGAACTTAAAGATATCATTGATCATTACAAACCAATTCCTGACAAAAAACAATTACCTTTAACTGAAAGACTTACTCTAGAAGCTTTAATTCAAGCTCTAGAACGTCATTCAGGAAGATTAGTTAATTTATATACTGGAAGCGGAAAAACGACATACGCAGAAGGAAAAGACCTAACAAACGTTAAGTATATGATAGCTACCGGAGGTGCTCTAACCAGATTACCGAATCGAATAAGTATCATAAAAAAAGCCCTTAATAAAGAAAACAAATTAAAGTTAATGCCTCGTAAAGATACTAAGATTTTAATTGACAATCAGTATATTATGGCTTCATGTGGTGTCTTATCAAAAAAACACCCAGAAGCTTCCCTAAAGCTCTTAAAACAAAGTTTAAAGATAAGGTGACTCTATGTATCCAAATATAAATATAAACATTAAGAAGTTAAAAGAAAATGCTCATACGATAAAGGCGATGTGTCATCAAGAACACATCCACCAAATCACGGTTGTTGTTAAGGCTTTTGCTGGAGATATATCTCCTGTAAAGGCTTTAGAAGGAATCGTTTCTGATATTGGTGATTCTAGAATTAAAAATTTAAAGTTATTTAAAGACTTAGACTTTGAAGAAAAAACTTTACTAAGAATTCCTGGTTTATCTGAAATACATGATGTTATTAAATACAGTACTTGCTCTTTAAATTCAGAACTCACTGTAATTAACGCTTTAAATAAAGAAGCTATGAAGCAACAAAAAATTCACAATATAATCTTAATGTTTGATCTAGGAGATTTAAGAGAAGGATTGTATTATACGGACGAATATTTAAAAACTATTAAAGAAATTATTAACCACAAAAATATAAACCTAAAGGGTATAGGAACTAATTTAACATGTTATGGCGGATTGGTCCCAAGTAAGAAAATTCTCAATAGATTAATTGAAATTAAACATAACATTGAAAAAACGTTCGATATTGTTATCCCAATTATATCAGGAGGAAATTCTTCTTCTGTTACACTATTTGGAAAGAACGACATACCAAATGAAGTCAATCATTTGAGATTAGGTGAATCAATTCTTTTTGGAAAAGAAACGTCATATTCAACATTCATTCCAGGATTAAACTATGATGTGTTTGAATTTGAAGCTGAAATCATTGAACTAAAAGAAAAACCATCTTATCCAGATGGTGAAATGAGCATTAATTCATTTGGTGAAGTCCCTGATATAAAAGATTTAGGAAATATGAAAAGAGCTATTTTAGCAATTGGAAAACAAGATGTTATCTTAGAAAACTTGACTCCTAAAGATAAGAATATAAATATAATCGGTGGTTCAAGTGATCACTTAATTATGGATGTTACAAGAGGAAACTATAAACTGGGAGATATAATTAAATTTGATATGAACTACCCAGCATTAGTCCACCTTATGAACTCTAGCTATGTCTCAAAAACTTACAAATAAAAAAGCCATCAAATGATGACTATTTATTCTTAATATATGTAATTGTACCATCACGCTTTATTTCAAAATCGGTCATCTTCTCAAAGAAGTTTAATGGCTTCATATTATTACCATAGTTTCTTGGATGGAACCCTGGGAATTTCTTTTGTAATTGCTGAGCTATTAAACTCCAATAAGCCCACCCATCATCTTCAAGATTCTCATTGATAATATTTTTTAATTCCATTTTAATTCTTCTTTTGGGAGTGATTGAAGATATATTTCTTTTCATAGTTGTTTTTGGTTTTTCTGGTTTCTCAACGGGTTTTACTTCTTCTTCAGGAATTCCCATTTTATCTAGATAAGCAAAAGCTTCACAAGAGTTAACTAATGATAAAGGTGTTTTTTCTTCACCCATACCAAAGACAAATATATTATCTTCTCTAAGTCTTGTAACTAACTTAGTAAAATCACTATCTGATGATACAATACAGAAACTATTTACTTTATCCCTATAAAGGATATCCATTGCATCAATAATTAATGTGAAGTCTGATGAGTTTTTACCTTTAGTATATGCATATTGTTGTACAGGAGTTAAACCAAATTCATTTATTTTTTCTTTCCAAGGATTTAGTTGTGGAGTTGTCCAATCTCCGTATATTCTACGATATGTAATCGTACCGTATTTATTCGCCTCATCTATGATTTTTTCTATATAACTAGGGGAAATATTCTCCGCATCAATTAGTAAAGCAATATATTTATTTTTAATTTCCATAATTCACCTCTACAATAATTATAACAGATTTTAACAATCTTACAACAGATACAAAATAAATACATTAAAAGGAGAAAATGATGACAAAGAATTCTTTGCTTAATGCTTGGATTGATGAAATTAAAGCATTATGCACACCGGATGATGTTGTTATTTGGGACGGTACCCAAAAACAATATGATGATTTAGCTGAAGAAACAGTTAAATGTGGAAAAGCTATTAGACTAAACCCAAAACTAAGACCAAATAGTTTATTGTTTAGATCTCACCCTTCTGACGTTGCTAGAGTTGAAAAAAGAACATTCATTTCAACGACTAAAAAAGCCGATGCAGGGCCAACCAATAATTGGATTTCACCAAGTGAATTAAAACCAGTTATGACAAAATTATTTAAAGGCTCGATGACGGGTAGAACCATGTATGTAATTCCTTTTTCTATGGGTCCTACAGGTCACAGTTTTTCAAAATTAGGTGTTGAAATCACCGATAGTGCTTATGTTGTACTTAATATGCATATTATGACTCGAACTGGTAATGATGTTTTAGCACTTATTAACAGTGGTGAAACGTTTGTCAAATGTCTTCATTCAGTAGGTTACCCTTTGAAACCAGGAATGAAAGATCCAGCATGGCCTTGCGCACCAATGGAAGAAAAGTATATTTCTCACTTTCCTGAAGAAGACATGATATGGTCATACGGTTCAGGCTATGGAGGAAATGCTTTACTTGGTAAAAAATGTTTTGCTTTAAGAATCGCATCAAATCAAGCTAGAAGAGAAGGCTGGTTAGCTGAACATATGCTCATTCTTAAACTTACTGATCCTAAAGGTGATGTAAGTTATGTTACAGGTGCATTTCCTTCCGCATGTGGTAAAACAAATCTTGCGATGATTAATCCAACGCTTCCAGGATGGAAAGCTGAAACTTGTGGCGATGATATTGCTTGGATGAAATTAAAAGAAGATGGAAAGCTTTATGCCATCAATCCAGAAAATGGATTTTTTGGTGTAACGAGTGGTACATCTAAAAAATCAAATCCTGTTGCTTTAGAAACCGTAAGAAAAGATACAATATTTACAAACACCGGCTTAACTGATGAAGGTGATGTATGGTGGGAAGATTTAACTGAAGAAGTTCCGGATCATTTAATTGATTGGCATGGTAATGACTGGTATAAAGGACAATCTGAAATGAGACCAGATCATCCTAATGCACGATTTACTTCACCATTAACAAACTGTCCTATTTTAGCAAAAGAATATGAAGAAGCTGTCCCTATTAAAGCTATTTTATTTGGTGGTCGAAGACCAACGACTATTCCGTTAATTCACCAAAGCTTTGATTTCTGTCACGGAATTTTTATAGGGTCAATCATGGGTTCACAAACGACAGCTGCCACATTAGATTGTAATGTTGGTGAGGTTAGACGTGACCCATTCGCGATGTTACCATTTATCGGTTATAATATCGCTGATTATGTCAATCATTGGGTTGATATCTATAAAGCCAGCTCAAGTGATTTACTGCCTAAAATATTCTTCGTAAACTGGTTTAGAAAAGATGAAGATAATAAATATATTTGGCCAGGTTTTGGAGAAAATTCAAGAATTTTAAAATGGATAATAGAAAGAACTAAAGATTTTGCAAACCATAGAGTCACAGAAATCGGATTAGTTCCTGATATCAAACGATTAGACTTATCCAACTTAGACATTACAGATAAGGCTTTAAATACTTTATTCGAAGTTAACAAAGAGGCTTGGATGAATGAAATGAATAGTATCTGTGAATATTATGATAAAACATATGGAGATACTTTACCTGATGTTTTAAAATGTCAGCTTAAGAAGACAAAAGAAAGATTTAATATTAAGTAGTGCTCATGAAATAAACCTTTATAAGTAGACACATTAAAAATAGTGTCTACTTTTTTTATAAAAAAAACTAACATATGTATGTTAGTTTAATTGATATTTTAATGGTTTATTTTCCACAAACCTTTTTAGATTCATAACTATCATTTTATATAGTCTGTCTCTCATATACGGACTACTTGATGCATTATGAGGCGTTATATATACGTTATCCAAATTCCATAATGGATTGTTCTTAGGCAATGGTTCAGGATCAAACACATCTAACCCAGCACCTCTAATTTTACCTTCTTTTAAAATTTGAATCATATCTTTTTGATTAACGACTTTTCCTCTTGCGACATTGATGAGTAACGCATCAGGATTCATCATTTCAAATTTTGATTTATCAAACATATACATCGTATGTTCTGTCAATGGCAATGCTAAAACAATATAATCAGCTCTTTGAATTGCCATATTTAAATCTTCTACTTCATTAATTATTTCATCAAAGTTTTCTTCCGGTAATAATCTATTTCTATATCCTATGACTTCCATTTCAAATCCTTTTGCTCTTTTAGCAACTTCTTTTCCAATGGATCCAACGCCTAAAATTAGCATCGTTGAACCAGTTAATTCTGGTTCTTGTCTAATAGGTTCCCATAACTTATTCTTCTTAGAATCAATATAATGTTTTACATGTCTATTGAAATAGAATATCTTGGTGAAAACATCTTCTGCTATTGATTTTGAAAAGATATCTTGTGCATTACAAAACTTGACGCCATATTCTTTAAATAAATTCAAATCTACACCATCATAACCTGCCATCAAATATTGAATCCATTTCAATTTTGGAAAATCATCTAAATTCATTTGCTTAACAATTTGCGGCATTGTTATCAATGCTTCTATGTCTTTTGTGTTATTGACCTCGGTTACAAAATTTATTTCAGGAAATTCTGTAACTAAACTTTCAAAATTTTTTCTACCTATGAGTTTTGGATCTACATATATAGTCATAACAAATCACCATCCTTGCTATAATTATATCATATAGCTAAATATACGCATATTAATTGAATCTATTCGTGAAAAATTGTAAAATTGTAATGATATCTTTATACAAAGGAGAATATAAAAATGAAGTATATAATTATAGGAGGTGTAGCAGGTGGAGCTACAGCTGCCGCAAGACTTAGACGAATAGATGAAACTTCTGAAATATTACTTATTGAAAGAGGAAACCAAGTATCATTTGGTAATGCCGGGTTACCTTATTACTTAGGTGGTGTTGTTTCATCAAAGGAGGCCTTAGAAATCAAATCCATTGATGCCTTAGCTACTCGATACAATTTAGATATTAGAGTAAATACTGAATTAAAAAGTATTGATTCAAAGAAAAAAGAAATTGTCATCAAGAATTTAAATACTAACATTGAAAAAACTGAAAGTTATGACAAGTTAGTTATTACCGCAGGGGATTATCCTGAACTTCCAAATATTAAGGGAAGTGAAAAACTTAATAACTTCTTCACATTGAGAAGTATTGAAGATTTTGATAATCTTAAAAACTTCTTAAATCTCAATAAACCTAAAACAGCGACGGTAATAGGTGGAGGAATCTTAGGGTTACAGATGGCTGAAAATCTAACGAACTTAGGGTTAAAAGTTACAATCGTTGAAAAAAATGATCAAATCCTTCCTAACTTAGATTATGAAATGACTCAATTTATCTTCCATCATTTAGAAGATAACAACGTTGATGTTGTTTATGGAAATGAAGTGTTAGAAGTAAAAGAAAATAGTATATTACTTTCAAATAAGTCAATCATAGAAAGTGATGTAACTATTTATACACTAGGCCATAAACCAACAAATAACCTATCCGCTAAACAAGGAATCGAACTTAGTAAAAACGGTAGTATCCAAGTTAATGAATTCTTAGAAACAAATTTAAATGATATTTACGCAATTGGTGATATTATTGAAACAAACTCATCTTTCAATGACTATCATGAGTTGTTCCCATTATCTGGTCCAGCTTTAAGACAAGCTAGAATTGTTGCTGACAATCTATTAGGGGCTGAAGAGAAATATATACAATCTCAATCAACATCAGTTGTTAAAGTATTTGATTACATCGCAGGTTCAACTGGGTACAATGAAAAATACTTAAAAGAGAATCATCTTGAATATGATGCAATTCATATACATCCAGGTAGTTTTGAAGGGTATTATCCTGGCTCATCAAATGTTTCAATGAAGGTTTTATACAATCCAAAAACTGAAGAAATATTAGGTGTTCAAGCTACAGGGATGAATGGTGTCGATAAAAGAATTGATGTCTTAGCTACAGCGATGAAAGCAAAAATGAAGGTCACTGACTTAAAAGACTTAGAGCTTACTTATGCTGTTCCTTACTCATCAGGAAAAGACCCTATTAATGTTGCTGGATATGTTGCTCACAATAAAATTAATGGGTTAGTTAAAACAGTTAACTATGATGAAATTAATGATTTAGTTCAATTAGGTGAATACATTTTAGATATTAGAGATGAACTTGAATTCGAAATGGGCTCTATACCTACAGCTATCAATATTCCATTACCTGTTTTAAGAGAAAGATTATCTGAACTTCCTAAGAATAGAAAAATACATGTATTCTGTCAAGTAGGAATGCGAGGATATGTTGCGGCTAGAATTCTAGAAGCGAATGGATTTGATGTTTATAACATTGATGGAGGATTTAAAACATATTCATGTGTTTATGACACAAGCGAAGACAGAATATGCGATGATACTGACGTTACAGGTAAAATTAAAATGGAACACCTAAAAGGAGAAATAAAAATGAGTGAAGGAAAAGTTGTATTAAACGTGGATGCTGCTGGTCTTCAATGCCCAGGTCCTATTGTTAAATTATATAAGAGTTTAGAAGACATCAACCATGGTGAGGTTTTAGAAATTAAAGCAACTGATCCCGGATTTAAAACAGATGTCAAGAAATGGGCTCAAAAAACTGGAAATCAAGTCTTAGATATTAAAACTGAAAATGGAGTTATCACAGCTAAAATTCAAAAAGGTGCTTTAGCTTCACAACCAAGAGATAATAAAGTTATTGAGGACAAAAATGGGACAACAATTGTTGTCTTCTCACAAGATTTAGATAAAGCACTAGCAGCTTTCATTATCGCTCAAGGTGCCGCAACTATGGGTAAAAAAGTAAATCTATTCTTCACGTTCTGGGGATTAAATGTTTTAAGACAGGCCAAGAAAGTAAAAGTAAGAAAAACGTTTATGGAAAAAATGTTTGGATGGATGATGCCTAGAGGACCAAAAAAATTACCTATTTCTAATATGAATATGATGGGTATGGGTTCTTCTATGATTAAATCCATTATGAAAAAGAAAAACGTAGATTCATTACCTGTAATGATTGAAAATGCAAAAGACTTAGGGGTTAACATCCAAGCATGTGCAATGAGTATGGATATCATGGGTATAAAGAAGGAAGAATTAATTGAAGGTATTGAAGTTGTTGGTGTAGCTACATATTTAGCTGATACAACAGAAGCAAACCATAATTTATTCATTTAATTTTTTAAAAAATAATAGCACGTTATTTTGAGAATAACGTGCTATTCATTTTTTTATTGTTATTTAGTTCCTATAATATGAAATCTTTCAATCTTTAAGTCAGAATTGAATTTTATTTCTCCATACAACATATCGTACTCGAATTCTTTATATTGTAAGATAAGTTCAAATTCTACGATATTTATATCCTGACTTAAGTCACTCTTTAATGAGACATTAATGTTACTAATGTTAACTTCTTCATCTAAACAAGCTGATTCAATCATCATTCTACTCATTTCATGCATACCAATTTGCTCTGTGAATCTAGATAATTCTGAATCTGTTAAGTACTGACTAAAGTATTCATTATAGTAATTACGTATAGTTTGAATATCAGAATCAATATTATCCTCATCCGAAAGACATGTTTCTTCTAATTCAAGAATTGAATCATCAAAATAAAGTTCAATAAACTCAACAGCTTTACTTTCCAATTCATTTTCAGTAATACTGTTACATCCAACCAAAAACAAAGTGCTTAAAAATAAAAATACAAAAGTAATTTTTTTCATTTATTTTCCCCCTATTAGAAAGCTAATTATTTAACATACAATATAAATCCCCACATGTTATAACAGTACCATATGAGTTTGTGTCATAGAATGTAGTTCCACTAATATAATTGTTACTAGTATACCTTATATTAACTCCATCTAATAATTCAAAAAGCATAATCCCACCAAAGCACCCAATCATCTTAACGTCATCTTGAAAGGCATAATAACTAATTGGACCCCCTGTTTCTGGATAACCAAAGCATAAAATAAAATACCCACATTCACAGTAATAACAACCATATACATAATTCAATCCATCACCAGCAATTTTTGCCATACCAAGATTATAAGCTTTGTGATTACCCAAATAGTGTGGACATGGTCCATCAGGACGTTTTGACCCCTCATCAACATATGTGTATTCAACCTCTTCTGCATCAACAATCACACCAAAATTAATACAAATAACACACAACATAGATATATTAAAAAGTTTCTTAATCATAATTATCTCCTGATTAATTCATACTAACATATGCCCTTAACTTTGTCAATATGGTTCACTAATAGAATTTTAAAATAAAAAATCGCATTTAAATTAAGCTGAATTAATCAATACGATTTCTTTACTTTTATGCATACATTAATGATAAAATCCAGTTTGCTAAACGTTTAGGTAAAATTTTGGCTAGTCCAACTAAGAACTTATATCCAAATCCTACAGTAACTAAGATTTTCATTCTTCTTTTTCTTTTAACTTGTCTATCAATCACTTTAACTACTGCCATAGGGTTCATACCGTTTTGTTCATCTTTTTCCATTTTTTGAATAGAACGTTTGATACGATCCTTATATAGCCCATCTTCTACAATATTTGGTTGATATCTGTTTTCAGTAAACCCGGTTTTTGTATCTCCTGGCAATACACAACACACATCAATTCCAAAAGGTTTTAATTCCATTTTTAAACCTTCACTAAATTTATGCATTGCAGCTTTGGTCATTGAATAAAATGTTTGGAAAGGAATTGTTAGTTCTCCAGCTACAGATCCTATATTTATAATTTTACCTTTTTTTGATTCTCTAATTAAAGGCATGAGTACTTTAGTAATATGATACTGACCTATTACATTAACTTGAAATATCTTATTTACTTCTTCTAATGAAGTATACTCAACAGCTCCTGAAATACCAATCCCTGCGCAGTTGATTAACACATCAACATGATTTGTTAATTTACTTATCTCAGTAAAAGCATTTTCAACTGATTCTTTTTTTCCTAAATCACATAATACGTAGTCATACCCGTATTCATTCTTTGGATAACTTCTTGATAAACCTATGACTTTATCACCTTGTTTATGATAGTATTCAGCAGTAACTTTGCCGATACCACTTGAGGCTCCTGATATGACTATGACTCTATTCATTAGCATGTAAGTAAGCTAAGATTTCTTCGTCATTTTCTGGTAAATTATTTAAAACATCTGCGATGATTTCAATAGCTTCATCCATTAATTCTTTTGTGTGTGTTGATGTGTAACTTGTTCTTATTAAACATTCTCCTTCTGGTGCAGCTGGTGGAATTACCGGATTAACATATACGCCTCTTTCAAACAATATTTTACATGCTGCTAATGTTCTTACCATTGAACCAGTGTATATCGGAATAATTGGAACGATTGAGTTATCTAAGATTTTTAATCCTTTTTCTTTATAACCTTTACGTGTATACGCAGCGATATCTAATAGTGCTGCTGGTCTTTCTGGTTCAGCTTTTAAAATTCTTAAAGCTTCTAAAGCTGTTGCTGCATTAGCAGGAGTAATTGCTGCACAGAAAATAAATGGTCTTGATTTATGTTTTACATATTCAACCACTTTAGCGTCCGCTACCATATATCCACCTAATGAAGCTAATGATTTAGAAAAAGTACCCATAATAATATCTACTTCATCCTCTAAATCAAAGTATTCAGCAGTACCTCTACCATGTTTACCAATAACACCAAAACCATGAGCATCATCAACCATAACTCTAGCTCCGTATTTCTTAGCTAGTCTTACAATTTCTGGTAATTCACAGATATCACCACTCATAGAAAATACACCATCAGTGACAATCAATTTTCCTTTATTAGGATCAGCCGCAGCTAATACTTTTTCAAGGTCTTCCATATCATTATGTTTATATCTAATCATTTTTGCAAAGGATAATTTAGCACCATCATAAATTGATGCATGGTTTTCTCTATCACAAAAGATTAAATCCGTTCTTCCTGCTATTGCAGAAATAATACCTAAATTAGATTGAAAACCTGTTGAAAAGGTTACACAATCTTCTTTGTGTAAAAACTCAGCTAATTCTTTTTCTAATGTAACGTGTGTTGTTAATGTCCCATTTAAGAATCTAGATCCCGATACACCTGAACCAAATTCTTCCATAGCTTCAACTCCAGCTTTAATGACTCTTGGGTCACCCGTTAAACCTAGATAGTTATTTGAACCAATCATTATTTGTCTTATTCCTTCCATCTCAACAACAATATCTTGTTTCGATTCTAAAGCATGGAAATAAGGATAAATACCTAATTGCTTAGTTTCTTCTACAGTTTTAAAGTCTTCACATTTCTTAAATAAATCCATATAATGTCCCCCATTAATATTTAATCGATACTAAAATTATATCTATGTAATTATATCACATTCTATTTTGTTTGTATATAAAATATAAACAAGTTTATATTAGGTAAACCGTTAATTATTTAACTCAATTCTCGTGAATTAAAAAAGCGCTTTTGCGCTTTTTTTTAGTAATTTATGCATCTAAAAGACTATCTATTTTTGTTAATAGTTCTTTCTTTAATCCTTCTGCTTGATTATCAAGACCTTCTAGAACCTTTTTGTATTGTTCAACTAAGTCTTCTTTACTTAATCCAGATAGGTTAATTTTGACATTCATCGCCGCACCTTTAAATGCTGTATAAAAAGATAACACAGCTACCCCTTGGTCAGATATAGTGTTCTTATTTGAATTGTCAATGATATACTCCATATATTGTAAGCATCTCAAACTTAAATTCGCTACTTCCATAGGTGTTTTAATACAACCAATCATTGCTAACTCAATTGACATTTTTCTTTGAGCTTTTTCTTCATCAGTTTCTTTTGGTAGTTTAAATGCATTCATAACTTCATTAAAAGCTTCAGTGTCTAAATCAACTAATTTAGCGAATTTAGTTTTTGCTCTTCCAAAGTACTCAATATTTTCAATGTATTTGTTTTGTTCAGCTTCAGGCAATGCTTTGAATTTCTTTTTAGAACTTGTTAAATGACCTACCATTTCTACTAAAGCAGCCCCCTGACTTCCAGATAGGGCAGCGACACTTCCCCCACCAGGAGCAGGTGATTTTGATGATAGGATTTTTAGAAAGTTACTTACTGTTAAATCTACTAATTTCATTTGATCTCCTTTATGATTCTTTGATTATCTACAACTAATTTACCTTTTTTGAATACAGCTTTTGTATGATTAATACCGTAATGATAAATAAAGTAATCTAAATTTTTGGCCTCTAATAATAAGATATCCGCTTGTTTACCAACTTCTAACGAACCAACTTTAGTATGAACATCCAAACTATAAGCTGGATTAAGCGTTGCTGCTGTTAGAATTTCTTTAGGAGACATTCTAAGTTTATTACCAGCTAGTTGTAATGTTAACTGATAATTTTCAGAAGGTGTCGACCCTGGATTGTAATCACTTGAAACAGAAACTGCACAATTATTTTCAATGAGTTTTCTAGCTGGAGCGTATTCTTTGTTTAAATAAAAACTTGTTGAAGGTAATAAGTTAGCGATTGTATTTGATTTAGATAATAAATTAATATCTTCATCAGTGATAGCCATTAAATGGTCTACTGTTTTTGCATTTAAAGAGATGGCCACTTTTGTCCCGCCAATTGATTCAATTTCGTCCGAATGGACTCGTAATTTAAATCCTTTATCTTTTGCAGCTTTAAGGATTTGTTCTGCTTCCCTTGCTGTGAAAACTCCTACTTCACAGAATACATCTACATATTCTGCTAAGTTATTTTCTTTTATAGTATCTAAAGATTCAATAATATTTCTAATAAATTCTTCTCTTTTATCAACATACTTTTTAGGCAAAGCATGAGCTCCTAAATATGTAGAATGAATATCGATGTCATGGGTTTTATTCAACACTTCTAATACGGTTAATTGTTTCACTTCAATTTCTGTATCTAACCCATATCCCGATTTAGCTTCTAGAGTGGTTACTCCAAATTGAAGCATTTGATCTAATGATTTTTTTGATTGTTCTATTAAATCTTCATAACTTGCATTTTTTGTTTCTTCTACTGTAGAAAGGATTCCTCCACCTTCTTTAAGAATATCTAAATAAGGAACTCCTGCTATTTTTTTCGCGAATTCATGTTCTCTTGAACCGCCGAATACTAGATGAGTATGTGAATCAACTAAACCTGGTAAACAGATTAGATTAGATGCATCATAAACAAACAAACCAGATTCATCACCTGAATAGTTCTGACCGATTTCTTTTATTGTTTCATCTTCTATTAAGATATAAGCATTGTCCAACTCAAAGATATGAGACATAGCTTTTCCTTTAACAGGTGGTATTTCGTGTGAAGTATATAATGTTTTTATATTCTTAATTAAGGTTCTAGACATCGGATCCTCCTATAGGAAATAATCAATTATTTTTGTTTCATCAAAATCTCTAAATAACATATATTTTTTTACTTCAGCAACAAGATCTTTCAAACTCATATCTTCATTATAAATTTTGCCTTCAACCGCGTAATAGTATTTTAAAGATCTAACCAGTGCATCTTTAGGGACTAGACCGACTATTTCAGCGCCTGTTACATTTACATGATATCTTTTAGCTTCTAGTCTCACGTGTTCAAATATTCTGTAAATTGGATTTTTCTTATAATTAAGAATATTCATTGTGACTTGTGTATGATTACGATTCTCTAAGAATACTGGACCAGCTTGAACGAAACCAAATCCACCTGAAGATTGTCTGATTTGTCTAGCTAAGTTTTTAGCTGGATTAATATCTGTAGATTCAATATCAATGTTATAAGCTACTAAGAAATCTCTAGCGCCTACGCCAATACATCCAAATGTTGGATGAATTTTAGGTTTCCCAAAATCAGGTAACCAGTGTTCTTCTTTGATTTTATCTTTCATCCCTTCAAACTCACCTTTACGAATTGATGGCAGTGAAACTCTATCAGGATATCTTGCTGATTCTGCATATAAAAAACATGGAATATCATATGTATTGTAGATTAACTGCGCACACGTTTCACTGTAGACAACACATTCTTTCATTGTCACATCAGAAATAGGAATGAAAGGTATGACATCAATAGCTCCCATTCTCGCATGTTCTCCTGTATGTTTATTTAAATCTATTTCTTTTAAACATACACCAGTTAGTTTTAAGATTAAATCTATCATTTTTTCAGGTTCGCCAATCAAAGTTACAACTGTTCTATTATAATCAGCATCACTTTCATAGTTGACTAATTTGATGTCGTTTTGAGATTTAACAACATGCATGATTCTATTTATTTTTTCAATATCTCTTCCTTCTGAAAAATTAGGGACACATTCTACGACTTTCAAATTATTTACCACCTTTAATGTATTCTTTTTTTACAAGTTTTTTGATATTTTCTTCATCTGTTAAATATGGAACAGTTATTGAAGAATTGTTATCTAATTCATTATATTTCTTAACAGTTGAAATCGAATTTTCGTTTCTAGCCCACGAACGTCTTGATACACCACACATAACATCAAATAACATAGCAGTTTGAAGGATTTCATCAGCTTTTTTAGAACCATCTAATACCATTCCGTATCCGCCGTTCATAACTTTACCAATTCCAACTCCACCACCATTATGTAATGCAACTAAAGACATTCCACGTGATGCATTCCCTAATGCAACATGTGTAGCCATATCAGCCATAATATTAGACCCATCTTTGATGTTAGAAGTTTCTCTAAATGGTGAATCGGTTCCACCTGCATCATGATGGTCTCTACCCAACATAACAGGACCGATTTCTTTGTTTCTGACCATTTCGTTGAATTTAAGTGCTATTTTTAATCGACCATAAGCATCTTGATATAAAATTCTAGCTTTCGTTCCAACGACTAATTTATTTTTCTTTGCGTCTTTAATCCAATTATAGTTATCCAAGTCTTGGAAACGTCTATCTTTGTCAATACAATCCATTGCGGCTTGATCTGTTTTATCAAGGTCTGTTTCTTTACCTGATAAACATACCCATCTAAATGGACCATAACCATAATCAAATAGAATAGGACCCATGATATCTTCAACATATGAAGGCCAGATAAATCCATCTAAATCATTGGTTCCGTTTTTACAAATTGTTTTAATACCTGTATCGTAGATAGCTTTCATAAAAGAATTCCCATAGTCAAAGAAGTAAGTTCCTTTTTTTGTTATGTCTTGAATAACTTTAAAATGTCTTTCTAAAGTTTGATCAACTAATTTTTCAAACTTAGCTTTATTATTCTTTAACAAATCAGTTCTTTCTTCAAAAGTTATTCCTACAGGACAGTATCCACCATCATATACTGCATGGCAACTTGTTTGGTCAGAAAGCAAATCAATGTGTTTATTGAAATTGTTTGCGTATTCTAAAAGATCCACAATATTCCCAAAATAAGCGATGGCTTTTGGTTCTCCTTTTTTCATATAAAGTTCTGCTTGAGTAAATGCATCATCAGGAGTTTTCGCAATAGCTGAAACCCACCCTTGATTATAACGAGTTTCAATTCTTGAATAATCTACCTCTGCAATGATTCCAACTCCACCACTAATTTCGATTGCTTTCCCTTGAGCACCAGACATACCACCTAATCCAGAAGTCACAAATAGTTTGCCTTTTAAGTCTTCCTTTTCAGGAATGTTTAATTTGGACCTACCAGCATTTAATAAGGTTGAATAAGTTCCGTGTACAATCCCTTGGGGTCCAATGTACATCCAGCCACCAGCTGTCATTTGACCGTAATTAGCAACTCCTAAACTTGATGCTCTATTAAAGTTATGTAAATCATCAAACGCCCCGATCATTAACCCATTTGTTAACATAACTCTAGGTGCATCCTTTCTAGACGCAAATAATCCTAAAGGATGTCCAGATAACAACACTAATGTTTGTGTTTCATTCATTTCTTGAAGATATTTTTTAGTCAGATTGTATTGCATCCAGTTTTGAAATACAGATCCAGTTTCTCCATATGTAACTAATTCATAAGGATAAAGGGCGATTTCAAAATCAAGATTATTATCAATCATAACTTGGAATGCTTTACCTTCCGTTGTTTTACCAGGGTATTCGTTGATTGGTTTTCCATAGATTCTTCCCTCTGGTCTAAACCTATATCCATAGATTTTACCTCTTGTAAGTAATTCATCTAAGAATTCAGGGGCTAATGTTTCTTGCCACTCCTCAGGTATATATCTTAAAGCGTTTTTTAAAGCGAGTTCTGTTTCAGCTTCTGTTAAGTTAAATTCTCTTTTAGGAGCTCTTCTTTTATCAGCTAAGAACTCTGGTTTTTTAGGTAGCTCTTTAAATATGTCTTTTAATGTATAAGTCATTTCCATTTTATTCACACTCCATATCTATCAATTTATTAAAGTCTTTTGAATTTATTAAATCAGCAATCTTATGAATGTTTTTATACATGATTGTATCATCATCTACAAAGCTAATATCCTTTCTAACATAGTTATATATCGCCTTTGTCTTAGGAGACATTTTGGATATGTCTCTAAAGTCAACCGCTTGTAAAGCTGTTAGTAATTCCATCGCCAAAACATTCGTTGAGTTTTTAATAATGGTTCTTGCTTTTCTTGCACCAATTGTTCCCATAGAAACATGATCTTCTTGGTTTGAAGAACTCGTTATCGAATCAACAGATGCTGGATGGGCAATCGATTTATTTTCACTCACTAAAGAAGCTGCACTATATTGTACAATCATAAATCCTGAATTTATTCCTGGATTCATAACTAAAAAAGAAGGTAATCCATTTGATAGGTTAGAATTGACCATTCTCTCTAATCTTCTTTCAGAGATGTTTGCAAGTTCTGACATAGCAATTGATAAATAATCCATCACTAAAGCAATGGGTTGTCCATGGAAATTTCCTGCAGAGATAACTCTTTTTTCATCAACGAATACTAATGGATTATCAGTCACTGCATTCATTTCACTTTCTACAATGTTTCTTGCATGCTCTAAAGCATCTAAGCTCGCTCCTAAAACCTGAGGTGAACATCTTAACGTATAGGCGTCTTGAATCCTTAATTGGCCTTGTTTTGTAATCAGGTTAGATCCTTTTAATATATTGATCATATCCTTAGCAACCTGGATTTGACCTGATTGATTTCTAAGCTCATGAATTTTATTAAAATACACATCATCAATACCTGTTAAAGCTTCCATTGTTACTGCTAATGTATATTCTGATAGTTTAAATAATTTATATCCTTCGATTAAGGCAACAGCACCAACTGAAGTCATTGCTTGAGTTCCGTTAATTAATGATAACCCCTCTTTGGCTTCAAGATGTTCTAGCGGTTCAATATCAGCTAATTTAAAAGCTTCTAAAGTAGACATTTCTTTACCTTTATAAACAACTTCACCTAAACCAATTAATGGTAAAGCCATGTGACTAAGTGGAGCTAAGTCTCCACTCGCTCCTAAACTTCCTTGTGAATATACAACTGGAATTACATTTTTGTTTAAAAGTTCAACCATTTTTTGGATAGTTAATAATCTAATTCCACTAAACCCTTTAATTAAAGCATTGATTCTCAATAATAACATACCTCTAACGATTGCTTCATTAAAAGGTTCTCCTACACCACATGCATGGCTTTTTATAAGGTTTTCTTGAAGTTTTGACACTTCATCCTTTTTAATAGAAACTACAGATAATTTACCAAAACCTGTATTAATTCCATATGTAGGAACTTCAGATTCAATAACATCTAAAACATAGTCTCTAGCTTTATTTACTAAGTCTTTACTTGATTCAGAAATACTGATTAACTCATAATCGAATACAACTTTTGAAAAAGTGTTTATATCCAGATTTGACCCATTAATTTCTAGCACAATATCACCTGTCTTTCATTTAATATTATATATATATAATATATAAAAGTAAAGCGTTTTCATAATGTTAATTTCCTTTTTTTTGAACTCATTTTTTTATTCATATAGAATCAAAAAAATGAGATGTTAAAAACATCTCATTTATATTGTTTTTTATTCTGATTCTTGCTCTTCAATAGGCTCTTTTGAATTAATATACATTTGGTTGATATATTCCATTTTTTGTTTAACTAATGTACATTCATCTCTGAAAGCTTGAATAGCTTCTTCATCTAAATTATTTCTATTATATAGAATTGTTTCACCATCATCAGAGAAGAAATTTCCATCAAAGAAACTTGTTATTTTCAAAGAATAGAATATATCATCGTGTTCATCAAACACTGATGATCCAATAAATAGATTTTTGTTATATTGAATCCCTAACAAATCATATATAGTTGGAACAATACTATATGGTGAGACAAAATCTGATATTGTTGTATCTGTATCACCAGATCTTGTTAAATATTCTTGTGTTAAAGTCGGATTATATATACAAAAGAAATTATGGTACATTTCCATATTTGATATATCATTATCTGGAGCAAATCTTTTTAAGTATATTTCATGATAATAAACATTATGATCTCCGTATAAAACGATGATTGTGTCATCTAACACACCTTTCGCTTCTAAATCATCTAGCATCATACCTATGGCTGAATCTAATTCCATCATCGCTGCTTGATAATGTCTGATTCTAGCAACATCTTTTTCATCTCCACCGGCTAAAATGTTTGTCCATAATCCATCGACTTCTGCTTGATCAATTGCATCAAAATATCCTTTTTCTTCAAAGACTCTTTTGTTTATTGAGCCATAGTCATATGGACCATGAGTAGACATAGTTGCCCAAAACGAATAGAATGGTTGCTCTGTATCAGATAAATTGGGTAACATTTTACTCATCGTTACACTATCATTTGTATAGTCACCATTCCACCCCCAAATTTCTTCTCCAGGGAACATATCTTCATGTAGGTATAAGTTGTCAAATCCCATATTTGGCATAAGAACACCACGATTGTAGAATGTCTCAACATTATCATGAAAATACGACGTTTTATACCCTTCTTCTTTTAATACTTCTGGCATTCCATATGAAAAATCATAATCGTTTGTACCAAAGTTAACAGGTGTCATAGGATAGTTTCCTAAAATACTGATTAATTCTGAATGATTGGTTTTGTTTTCACTGTAACTATTTTCGAAATATAACCCTTCTTGAGTTAATGTATATAAGTTTGGAGTTAATGTTTCATTAACACCAAATGATTGTACTGATTCTAACAAAATTGTAATAACATTTTTATCTTCTAGTAATCCATAATATTCTGTTGGTTCAGATAAATAATCTTCTACTTGATTTCCTGAAAAATCAGGTTGTATCACTGCGTTCTCAAATTCTTTAACATAATACCCCATTAACCCATAACTATGAATCGAACTTCTTTTTGTCATAGCTACATTTGTGTTATTTCTAAAGGTAATAATTGGTTCAAATGGCAGTTGAAAAAAGCCAAAAACTACTAATAATATAGTTGCAAATACAGGTAGTGATTTTTTATAGTAACTTGCGTTTGATAACTCAATTTGTTTGATTTTTTTTCTAACAAATCTCATTACAAAGTAATAAAGAACACCAAATGCGATTCCAATACCTATACTTAAGAATGAAATATGTTCAAGGTTAATGACTTCAGTTGCTTCATCTATGAGTTGAAATTGTTGTATTGTAAATAAGTCTAAATATACATCATACATTGTAGCATTAACAATGAATAGAAGTATTGTAATAAAATAAATAAATCCTAAATAGATGACAGATGCTCTTGTAGATTTGAATAAAAATATAACTGAAGAGATTGCTAATACGACAACTAAATCAATATAAAAATCCTTTGGTAAAAAGCTGAAATCTACCCAAAGAAATGTCGTTATTTCTACCATTAAATATAAAATTAAGAATGTTAGTATCAGGATACTTTTATTTTTTGGTTGAATGTCAAGGATAGGGG
>NPIG01000169.1_pt1 | contig 72142 bp, 61 predicted proteins | sample 8637441 | NCBI WGS metagenome assembly NPIG01 (sample SAMN07420675, study PRJNA396082) | bioreactor metagenome | isolation source: sample BR6 brine-fed electro-methanogenic bioreactor BR | place: Japan: Kochi | collected 2016-06-14
ATATATATAATATAAGGATTTATATAAATATTACTTATGTACAAATTTAATATAATTCATTGTAAAATTTAATTACCAATAAATAATTTCATATAACATGTATTTAACTTTTAAGTTTTCCCCTTTATTATTAAAAAATACTCTATTATAGTATTGAATAGATTAATCAATAAAATATGAATAATGGAGAAAATATGGCAAGCATAAAAGATGTTGCAAAAAAAGCTGGAGTATCAGTTACTACTGTATCTAGAACTTTTAATAATAGAGGATATATTAGTGAAGCAACACGAAAAAAAATCAACCAAGCTTGTATCGATTTAGATTATAGGCCTAATGAACTTGCAAGATCCCTTTTTAAAAAGAAATCAAATATTATTGGTGTTCTAATACCACAATTAAACAATGAATTCTTCTCAGTACTATCTCAAAAAATAGAAAATAAACTCTATTATAAAGGCTATAAAACAATGCTTTGTTTTACAAATGGTGATATTGAAAAAGAAAAAAGTTATTTTAACATGTTTAAATCTCAAATGGTTGATGGAGTCATTATTGGAAGTTATCTTCTTGAAGATACTTTTAAATATTCAAAATACGAAATGCCTCTCATAGCTTTCGATAGATATCTAGAGGGAAATATCCCATGTGTAGGGTCCGATCATTATAAAATTGGTCAACTTGGAACAGAAAAATTAATAAATGGTGGATGTAAAAAATTAGTACATTTATGTGGTGTAAGAACTATTGCTGGGCCAACACACAAAAAAACATTAGCATTTGAAAAAATATGCGAACAAAATAACTTGGAATATTTAATAGTAGAAAAAAGCAGGAACCTTCTTGTCGATAAAGTAGCATTTTTAGAATCAATGCGTGAAGTTGAAAAATTACTTCCCGATTTTGATGGAATATTTTTATCAGATAATGATGCTGCATTCTTTTTACAATATGCTCATGAAAACAATATTAAAGTCCCAGAAGATGTTCAAGTTGTAGGCTATGATAACATACCTTTATGTGAATTTACATATCCTCAAATAACAACTATTGCTCAAGATTTTGATAAAGTTAGTGAAACTTTAGTTAACTCTCTTATTGCTTTAATTAATAAAGAAGAATTAGATAATACTCAAAATAAACTAGAACTTATTGATGTATCTCTAATAAATCGAACCTCTACAAAATAGAAATTAAGAAATTTAACAAAAAAAAGGAAAGTTTAAAAATAATATGACAACCGGTTGACATATAAAATTTTTGTGATATACTCAAACTCATAAATAACAAAAAGGAGTTCATTAATATGAAAAAAATTTTATTAATTATGTTAATCACACTTACAACTTTAACAAGCGTTTTTGCTTCAGGTTCTGATGAAAAAGCTGATAATAATGGCGTTGTTACTATCGAATTATGGAGACACACTGGTACACCTACAGAAGGTGAATATTATGACAATATTATAAATAGCTTTAATGCAGCAAACCCAAATATTCAAATTCATCAAACAATATTCCCTGACGGGACTTATATAGATCAAATTAATGCAGCAATTGCAACAGATGGTCTTCCAGATGTTATTGATTTTGATGGTGTATACATGGCTGGATTTGTAAACTTTGGTGCCCTTGCTCCTTTAGATCAATATATTAGTAATGAAATGAAATCTGACTTATTACCTTCAATTTTTGAAGAAGGCACATATGAAGATGGAAAAGTTTACATGTTAGGTCAATTTGACTCAGGGTTATCTTTCTGGGGTAACAAGAGTCACTTAAAAGCAACTGGGGTTAGAATTCCTACTAGTGTAGATGAGGCATGGACAAAAACTGAATTTGATAACGCTTTAGCTAAATTAAGTAAAGTTGACGGCGTTGAATACGCTCTAGACTTAAAAGTTAACTATGGTGGTGGTTATTGGATTTATTCATATCTTCCTATAATTAGATCTTTCGGTGGTGATGTAATTGATAGAAATTCTTGGACAGCTGAAGGTACATTAAATGGTAAAGAAACTGTAGCTGCTTTTGAATACTTAAGAGAACTTGTTGATATGGGTTATGTAAACCCTACACAAACAACTGATGATGATTTCTATAATTCTAAAACTTCTAGTTTAGCATTAGTAGGTCACTGGATGTACCCTCCTCATACTTCAAGCATGGGTGATGATGCAATTCTTATTCCTCTACCAGACTTTGGTGATGGTGTATTTACTGGCTCAGGTAGTTACGGCTGGGGTATGACTTCAAAAGCAACCTCAAGAGGAGTAGATCAAGAAGCTTGGAAAGTACTTGAATATTTCATGTCAGCAGAAGGCATCAATGGTGTATTTGAAGCTAATGGAGCTGTTCCTGCAAGTAAAACTGTTCTTAACAGCTTAGATGAATACAAAGAAGATGGTTTATTATACCTTTACAGAGAACAACTAGAAAAAGGTAAAGCTTATGTAAGACCTGTAACTCCTGCTTTCTCAACAATTCAAGACCAATTAGGAAAAGCTGTAGCATCTATTTTAGCAGGTGAAAATGTACAAAAAGCATTAGACGATGCAGCTAAAGAAATCGATACAGTAATCGTAGATAACGGATATCACGGAAAATAAAAATTATAAGGAAAGCTTATGAAGTCTATCAATAGACAATCAAGAGCAGCTTGGGCCATGTCGGCCCCTGCTCTTATAGTTCTAACTATATTTTTGATAGTTCCATTTGTAACTGCTTTTATCTTATCATTTACAAATAGAACTCTCATTATGGGACCAACTCAATCTTTAAAATTCACAGGATTGAGAAATTATATTAGACTATTCTCAGACGAAGATTTTTTCTTCTCTCTAAGAAATACTTTAAAATTCGTAATTATTGTTGCTCCAGTTCAAAGTGCTTTAGCTTTGGGTCTTGCAATGATGATTAATAAAAGATCTCCTGGAATAAATATTTTTAGAGGTATTTTCTTCTCTCCAGTTGTAATCACAATGACAGTAGTAGCAATTGTATGGGCATTAATTCTTGATCCATCTCAAAATGGGTTTATGAACACTTTCTTAAATGCTATTACATTTGGCTTATTTAAAGGCTCTAAATGGTTGCATGCTCCAGAATCAGCTATGAATTCAATTATCATCATTTCGATTTGGCAAGGTGTTGGATTCCAAATGATTATATTCTTATCTGGTTTACAATATATTCCTGGAACACTTTATGAAGCAGCTGATATTGATGGAGCTAATAAATTCCAACAATTTATTAATGTAACAATCCCTCAATTAAAAAACACAACAGTTTTTGTTATTATTAGCACTACAATTGCAGCTTTCAAACTGTTCACACAAGTTATGGTTCTAACAGAAGGTGGTCCTAGAAAATCTACAACTACATTAATTTATATGATGTATCAAGAAGGGTTTAGAAATATGAAAATAGGTTATGCCTCAGCACTAGCAGTTGTATTCTTCATCTTTGTATTATTAATCTCTTTAGTACAAAGAAAATTAATGGCTATAGGGGAGGAATAAAATGGCTAAAGTAGAAACAAAAGGCAAAAAAATTGCTTCTATTACTGGAAGGTATTTAGTATTAGTAATTTTAGCAATAATATTTGTTTTTCCTACAGTATATCTATTTGTATCTTCATTAAAAAATAATGAAATGCAAATAATTCAAGACATGAGTAGCATAAAAGCATTTATTCCTTATGGAGATATTGGATTACAAAACTATAAAGATTTATTTAGTAGAATGAATTTTTTAAGATTCTTCATGAATTCAGTTATTATTACTGGTAGCGTAATTGTTATTGGCACATTTTTTAACTCAATGTTAGCTTATTCATTAGCCAGACTTGAATTTAAAGGTAAAAAATTCTTATTAACTTTAATTATTGCACTTATGATTATACCAATTGAAGCAATCGTAGTTCCTTTAATGTTAATTATGAATGAAGCAGGGTTAATTAACACTTATTCAGTACAAATATTACCATTCGTATCTGAAGCATTTATTATTTTCTTATTTTATCAATCATTTGTTGGAATACCAAAAGACTTAGATGAGGCAGCTCGCATTGATGGTGCAGGTTATTTTAGAATTTATTGGCAGTTCATACTACCCTTATCAGTACCTACAATTGTAACAACTGTAATCCTAAATTCCCTTGCAAGATGGGGAGATTTATTATGGCCTGTTATGGTTACAAGAGGGGCTGAAGTTAGACCATTACCATTAGCAATGCAACAATTATTTACAGTAGAACCTAAGATGTGGGGGGATATTTTTGCATTTGCATCCCTTTCAACTTTACCTATATTGATTTTATTTATCGTATTCCAAAAACAATTCGTTTCTTCAATTGCATCATCAGGAGTCAAAGGTTAATTATATTTTATTTGGAGATTTATTATGGCAAAAATAAGAGCCGCAAAGCTTATAGGCGAACAAAAACATGAAATTATCGAAATAGATATGCCTCAAATTAATGATGAAGAACTATTAGTAAAAGTTCACATTTGTGGGTACTGTGCTTCAGAATTACATACTTGGATAACAGGTGTATATACTGATAACAATTTTCTAGGACATGAAGTCGTAGGGACTATTATAAAAACAGGAAGCAGAACTAAAGGATTTAATGTAGGGGATCGTGTTACAGGTTATATTTTAAATGGTTTTGCTCAATATACTAAAGTCCACTATACTCTCGCAACAATTGTTCCAGAGAATCTAGAAGACAAAGAAGCTTTAGGAGAACCTTTAGGATGTCTTGTTAGTGGAGCTTTAAGAACTCCTGTAGAATACGGAGATAAGGTATCTGTTATTGGTCTTGGTTATATGGGGCTTGGTTTTATGCAACTTATGAAAATCAAAGGAGCTACAGAAATTACAGCAATTGATGTAAGAGAAGATGCCCTTAAAACAGCCTTACAATTTGGAGCTACTAAATCAATGAAACCTCAAGAGGTAACTGATATTCACAAAGTAACTACATATGGAGTTAATATGGATGGTGGATATAACATCTCCGTAGAAGCTAGTGGAAGTGCACCTGGCCTCAATTTAGCTATAGAACTTGCTAGTGTTCATGGCGTTTTATCTTGTGTAGGATTTCACCAAGGGGGATCAAGAACAATCAACATGGAACTTCTTAACTGGAAAGCTATCAACTTTATAAATGCTCATGAAAGACGTGATGAAGTTATGATGAATTCAATCAGAAAAGGTCTAAAGTTAATTGCAGCAGGAAATCTAAATATGAAAGATATGATTACTCATACTTTCTCTTTAGAAGAAATTGATGAAGGCTTTAAAGCTCTTAAAACAAAACCATCTGGGTATATCAAAGGAGTAATGAGGTTTGAGTAAAATAAGAGTTGGAATTATTGGCTGTGGAAATATAGCTAGAACAAAACACATCCCTAACCTTTCTAAAATTGAGGATGTGGAAATTGTCGCCTTTCAAGATTTATTTCTTGAAGGAGCAAAAGCCGCTAGAGATGATTCAAAATTTAAAGACGCTAAAATATATTCAGATTATAAAGAATTGTTAAAAGAAGATCTTGATGTTGTTCATATTTGTACTCCTAACAATACACATGCTCAAATAAGTATTGAAGCTATGCAAAGTGGTAAACATGTTATGGTTGAAAAACCTATGGCAACTTCAGTTACTGATGCAGAAAAAATGGTTAAAGTAATGAAAGAAACAGGTAAAATTCTTTCTGTTAGCATGCAAAATCGCTTTAGAAAAGACTCCCTAATCTTAAAATCTATGTGCGAAAAAAATGAATTAGGAGACATTTATTTAGCTAAAGCTCATGCAACACGTAGACGATGCACACCGGTATGGGGAAAATTCCTTGATAAAAATTATCAAGGAGGAGGTCCTCTAATAGATATTGGTGTACATGCTCTTGATTTAACTCTTTGGTTAATTGATAACTTTAAACCCTTATATGTTTCAGGTACAACTTATAATATGCTTGGAAAACAAGAAGGATTATTTAATACACAAGGACCATGGAATCCTAAAAAATTCACAGTTGAAGATTCAGGCTTTGGTTTTATAGTCATGGAAAATGGAGCTACTGTAATTCTTGAATCTAGTTGGGCTTTAAATGCTTTAGATGTCAAAGAAGCTAAAACTACATTATGTGGCTCTAAAGCTGGAGCCGACATGAATGATGGGTTAAGAATAAATGGAGATAGAGATGGCTACTTATACAATCTTAATCCTAAATACAAAACAGAAGACTTAGAATACTATAATGAAGAAAAAGACAACGAATGTTTCCAAGAAGCAAAATCTTGGATAAATGCTTTAAAAAATAACACAAAACCAGTTGTTGAGGCAGAAGAAGCTTTAATGGTTACAAAAATCATTGCTGCACTTTATCAATCCGCAGAAACACACAAACCAGTATTCTTTTAAACGTATTCAGATTGGATTTTTCCAATCTGTTTTCTTTATAGTTAAACTATTATGTAAGTAATGATTAAAAATGAAATATAATTAGAAATTTATTTTTTTTATAATCCTATACAAATTACTCTATTGACACAGTAAAAAAAAGAATATATTATTACTTATGTGGTACCGGTTCCATAATATTTAGAAAAAAGAGTTTATTATGAATTTTACAATATCCGATATAGCAGAAAAATCAAATGTTTCTAAATCAACAGTATCTAGAGTATTAAATAATTCAGGATATGTAAGTGAAAAAACAAGAGAAAAAGTAAACAAAGCTGTCAAGGAGTTAAACTACGTGCCCTCTACCATGGCTCAAAGTTTATCAAAACAAACTTCAAACACCATAGGAGTATTAATACCCGAATTACACAATTTTTTCTTTACAGAATTACTTCAAGGAATAAGCGAAGTCATAGATAATAATGAAATGACACTTCTTTTCAGTGATACAGCAAATAACCCAATTAAACAAGAAAAAGCACTTCTAATGTTTAAAGGACAACGAGTAAAAGGTTTAATTTTAACACCTGCAAACGAATATTCTTCGAAAGAGCAGAATTTAGAATTAATAAAAAACCTTGAATCCTTACATTTACCAATTGTAATTGTTGATAGAGAGATTAAAGATTCTCCTTGGGATACTGTAATGTTTGAAAACTATAATGCAGGATATTTAGCAACAAAAGCTTTAATCAATGCAGGTAATAAAACAATTGGTATTATTACTGGAGATATGAATTTAAAAATTGCAAGAGATAGATTTGATGGATATATTAGTGCAATGAAAGAACATAATATTCAAATCAATGAAAAATATATCTTAAAAGGTGATTTTACTTCAAACAAAGCATATAAAATTACAAAAGATCTTATAGAAAACACAAATGAATTGCCTGATGGTTTTGTAACAAGTAACAACCAATCTTCAATAGGTTTTTTAAGAGCAACTTTAGAAAAACACTTAGAAGCAGGAAAAGATTTCGCAGTTGTAGGTATAGATAAGATTAATTTATTGTCGGAATTTAATATTCCATTCAGTTATATAAAAAGAGATACATTTTTAATGGGTAAAAAATCAATAGAAATATTAATAGATAGAACAAACAATCCTCAAAAGGAAAAAGTTCAATATATTATACCAGCAGAATTTGTTTCGTTGGGTACAGAAAGAAAAGAATAAAAATTTTAACTATATATGGTATCGGTTCCATATATTAAAAAGAGGAGATTTTATGAAATATAAAAAAGTAAAAAAAATAGAAGAAGAAATATCTGTAATTGGTTTAGGATGCTGGGCTTTTGCAGGGGAAAAATGGTGGAACAAAACAGATGATAAAAATTCTATTAATATTATCAGAGAAGCAATAGATAATGGTGTAAATTTATTTGATGTTGCTGCTATTTATGGATTAGGACATTCTGAAGAAGTTCTAGGTAAAGCAATAAAAGGTTATGATAGATCAAAATTATTAATAAATAGTAAATGTGGTTTAGTATGGGATGAAAATAATAATGTATATAATAATTTAAAAAAAGAAAGCCTTTTAAAAGAAATTAATGAATCTTTACAACGACTTGATACAGATTATATTGATATTTATCAACTTCACTGGCCAGATCCAAACACCCCAATCGAAGAAACTTTAGAAGCTCTTCAAATCATTAAAGATTCTGGAAAAATCAAATATGTTGGTGTTACAAATTATAGCCTTAAAGAGACAAAAAAAATTATGAAAACAATAGATATTGTATCTCAACAAGGTCTATACAACATGTTAGAAAGGAATCCTAAAACATATCATGCAATAAACTTAGATTATAGAACTGAAAAAGAAATACTTCCTTATGTTGAAGAACAAGGTCAAGCATTCTTCCCTTACTCGCCTCTTTTCCAAGGTCTTCTAGCTGGGGAATGGGATAGAAATATTAAATTTTCAAAAAACGATGTAAGAAGTGAAAATCCTAAATTAACAGATATTAATAGATTCTCTATTTATTATGATGCGATGATTGAATTAAAGAAAATTTCAGAATCTTATGGCCATAAAATGAATGAATTAGCTTTAAATTGGTTAATAGATAAAAAAGCAATTACTAGTGTAATAGCAAGTTGTTTAACTGTTGATGAAATTAATTCTAATATGGACTCTTTAAAATGGAATATTTCTGATGAAATGTATTCACAAATTAATCCTATTTTAGAAAAATTTGAAAATATTTAAGTTAACTATATAATGAAATATTATCTTATTAAATTAAATTATATTGAGTAGAAATTAACTTATAAGAGTCTACTCAATTTAATTTTTTAAAACCCTTGCTAATATCGCTAATAAAACACATATAAAATGGCTTTTAAAACTATACCACTTGACATATTTAACAAAAAACAATATAGTCAAATTTCGTAAATAAAGGTTATAAAAGAAATTATATTCCTTTTGTTTTTTTAATTTGAGGCCTTAGCTCAGCTGGATAGAGCATCAGTTTGCGGAACTGAGGGTCGGAGGTTCGAATCCTCTAGGCCTCGTCAATAAGCATTCAGTTATTATACTGGAGAGGTGTCTGAGAGGTCGAAAGAGACGGACTCGAAATCCGTTGTAGCGTATTCGTTACCGAGGGTTCGAATCCCTCTCTCTCCGTTTTTTACCTCTTCACTTTTAATTAGCTTAGACCCGTTTATGGAGAGATGTCCGAGTGGTCGAAGGTGTACGCTTGGAAGGCGTATGTACCCGAAAGGTACCGAGGGTTCGAATCCCTCTCTCTCCGTTTTTCAGCTGGTAGATTCTATACTATGAATAATCGCCCAACCCCGTCAGGACCGGAAGGTAGCAGCGGTAAGTGATTTTTTCATGAGATATAGGTGATTTACCAGCTGTTTTTTTCACTCTATATTCAATTTATTTAGATATATGATATAATATTTTCATAGGAGATATCACAATGGCTTATGAAGTAACAGCAACAAGAAAACGTCCACAATCATTTGAAGATTTAAAAGGCCAAGAATTTGTTGTTTCAACTATTAAAAATTCAATTAAATCAAATAGAATTGCCCACGCTTATTTATTTTGCGGTCCAAGAGGTGTCGGTAAAACTTCTTCAGCAAGATTATTAGCAAAAGCTTTAAATTGTGAATTTGGGCCTACTCCCACTCCATGCGGAAAATGTGAATTATGTAAAGAAATAACTAAAGGAAATTGTAGCGATGTTATCGAAATAGATGGAGCTAGTAATAATAGCGTAGAAGACATTAGAAACATTAAAGAAGAAGTTCGCTTTCACCCACAAAAAGGACGTTATAAAATATATATTATTGATGAAGTTCATATGTTATCAAAAAGTGCTTTTAATGCACTTTTAAAAACAATTGAAGAACCACCTAGCTATACTATTTTTATTTTTGCTACAACAGAAACACAAAAAGTACCTGCAACGATTAGAAGTAGATGTCAACAATTCCATTTTAAATTATTTACCATAGAAACAATAAGCTCTTGTTTAAAAGAAGCAGCGACAGATTTAAATATTAAAGCTGAAGAAGATGCAGTTTTCTGGATAGCAAAAGAAGCTACTGGCTCTATGAGAGACGCCTATACTTTGTTTGATCAAGTTGTATCTTTTAGCAATGATCATATAACTTTAGAAAAAATAAAAGATAAAATTGGATTAATTGGATTTGATCAAATTAATAATATTATAAACAATTTACTTTCAAACAATATGAATGAAGTATTTTCCCTTCTAAATAATATGTTACAAAGTGGTATCTCCATTGATCAATGCATCAAAGATTTTACTTCATACTTTAGAACTATTTTATTAATTAAACAAAATATTTCTGATCCTAATATATTAGGAGCACAAGTTAAAGATATTCCAGAATCAATAATAAAAGCATATACAAACGAACAAATTGAAGCAGGTTTTGAATTATTTATTAATTTATATCGTGATATTAAATATTCTATCAGCCCGAGATTTGAATTAGAACTTGCAATAAGTAAATTAAATAAACTACATAATTTATCATCACCTGCAGTAATTATAGAAAAATTAAATAAAATAAAAACTGAAATTGTAGAAAATAAAGAATCTTTCTCAGAAAAATCTACTTCTGATAAAAAAGATTTTCTACAGCAACCAGTACAACAACCAGTACAACAACCAGTTCAACAACCAGTTCAACAACCAGTTCAACAACCAGTTCAACAACCAGTTCAACAACCAGTTCAACAACCAGTTCAACAACAATTAATAAAAGAAAAAGTAATTGATAATAAACAAAATTTAAAGCATGTTGAAAGAAATAATGATACTAAATATGATGGTATTTTTAATATGGAAAAACTCCCATTAGTAATAGATTTAATGTCGAATTTATATCCCAAAGTAGCTTCAGTTTGTAAGAAAATAAATAAAATAGAACAAAATGGAAATATTTTAAATTTATACACTGATTATAATTTTAGTTTCACAATAATGAATGAGAAAGAAAATAAGAACATTATTGCTGCAGCTATTAGAAAAATTTCGGGATATAATGGAGCAATAAATATTTTATTCGAAGAACCAAACAAAAAAATAAAAGAAGAAAAATCTATTGATCCTTTTGTAGAAGAGGCTTTAAGAATGTTTAGAGGGAAATTAGAAGAAGTTGACTAAAATAGTTATATTATTATATTTAAATAAATATCCAAAATTATAGGAGGAAAGCATTAATTTGCTAAAAAAAATTATGAACCCATTTGATATGATGAAAAATATGAAAGATTTACAAAAAAATGTTGATAAAATGCAATCTCAACTAGAAAATACATATGCAACAGGAAATGCTGGGGCTGGTATGGTAGAGATAACAATAAATGGTAAATACACAATTACAGATATAAAAATAGATAGAGCTATTGTTGATCCTAATGATGTAGATACATTACAAGTTTTAATTGCAGCTGCATTTAATAGTGCTTCACAAAATTTACAAGATAAGCTAAAAGCAGAAAGTGCAAAATTAGCTGGTGGATTAGGTGATTTAGGAAATCTTTTTGGACAAAATTAATGAGTGCACTAGAATCTTTGATAGAACATTTAAGTAGATTGCCAAGCATTGGCCCCAAAACAGCGTCTAGGCTTGCATATCATCTTATAAAAACTGATAATGGATATAATAAAATATTAGGTGAAGAAATTACTACAATACAAGAAAAAATCTTTCCTTGCAGTATATGTGGAAGCTTTACCGAATCCGATCCTTGTCCAATTTGTTCTGATTTAACAAGAAATAGAAATACAATATGCATTGTTGAACAACCACAAGATGTTGTTACTTTATTAGCTAGTGGTGTATATGATGGTCTATTTCATGTATTAGGAGGAGCTATCAATCCAATTGATGGAATTGGTGTTGATCAATTGAATTTTTCTAGCTTATTCAAAAGAATAAATGAAGGTAATTTTAACGAAATAATTATTGCGACAAATCCTACAGAAGAAGGAGATACAACAGCATTATATATTCGGCAAATGCTTAAAGATAAAAATATTACTATTACTAGGTTAGCAAGTGGATTACCAATAGGTGGTGATTTAGAATATGCTGACAAAGTAACAATTGCTCGATCCTTAAGAGGAAGAATAAATTTTTAATAGAGATATAACCTAATTCTAATTTTCAATTAGGTTATATTTAAATAATCCTTAAATTCTTTAAATCTTGAATTAATGACTTGCCTACCATGGTTATAGAAATCATTTAACACTTCAACATCTTGCTCTAAATGAGAAATAGTATCTACTTGAGGTCTTATTACAAATATTTCTTTATTAGCTTCTTTTCTCTCTATTTCTTCTAATCTTTTATTGTATCTTCTAGGCCTTTCAATCATATTCTTTACCAATTTTGGATATTTTCCATATTTCAAATTAATTAAAAACTTATTTAGATTCTTTAATTCTTCTTTTCGATAACCTTTTTTTTGTGTTAATACAATAATTATTTTATCTTCTCCCAAAACAAAAGCTCTATCTAATGGTATAGAATTAGAGACACTACCATCAACATAAAAACCATTATTAAAAGGAACAATAGGTGCAGCAAAAGGCATGCTACAGGAGGCTATGCAAGCTGTTAAATCCTTATTTTTTGCATCAATATTATGGAATTCACACTCTCCTGATTTACAATTTGTTACAGCTATATCAAGATAATGTTGATTATCTATAAAAGCTTGATAATCATAAGGGAAAGTTTTATTTGGAAAAATATCAAATAACATTTCCATATCTAATATTTTTGAAGATAAAAATTTCTTTTTATTTATATATCTATTTTCATCTTTATCAATTACTATAGTTTTTCTCGATCTTCCTATTTGATGAGAACTATAGTTTAGAGCATTTGCAGCACCAGCAGAGACACCTATTATGTTCTTAATATATATATTATTCTCCATCAAAAAATCTAAAACACCAGCAGTAAAAACACCTCTATTTGCGCCACCTTCTAATATTATTGTTGCATTATTGTACATAAAACCTCAAAAAAAACATGACTCAAGCCATGTTTTATATTACTATTTAATATTTCTTTCTTTTTTAATTTGTTCATATGCGTTTTGAATATCTCTAAACTTTTCAGTTGCCATTTTAGAAAATTCTTCTGGTAATCCTTTTGAGGCTATTGTATCAGGATGGTATTCAATACTTAATTTTCGATAAGCTTTCTTCACTTCAGAATCTGTTGCATTTTTAGATATTCCCAAAATTGCATAAGATGAAGTTGTTGTTACTGTTGATGAATATTTATTTTTCATACCGTCAAAATAAGAAGGAGAAAATCTAAAAATTGCAATTACTTGCTTAATTATTGAAGATTCTTCATTTGACAATTTTCCATCAGCAAAAGCTACTTTAAATAATACATCTACTGTTAATTGTAATATTGCTGGATCATTATGAAAACCTGAATATAATTGTCGTGCAAATTGTTCTACAGAACCTTCACTTGTTAATGCTGTCTCAAAGACTCTTCTAGCCGCATCCTTAGAAGCAGGATCTAGTCTTAAATCATTATCAATAAATTTATAAACAGCTTCTCTTTCTTCTTCACTAACGTTTGAATCAGATTGAGCTAATCGAGCTAACAAAGAAAAAACACCAACAAAGAATAACATATTTCTTTGCTCTACTCTATTCATTCTTCTTTGACCAAATTCATAATATTTAGTTTGAGAATATGAATTGTTATTTATATTTTCAGCATTATCAAATAAATTTCCAAAAGCTATACCCGCAATCATACCTAAGGGGCCACCTAAAGTTAATCCAACAAGTGCCCCAACTATTTTTCCAAACCACGCCATTATAGTTTATCTACCAACATAGAACATTTACCTGATGGAATAGGTAATGTCTTCTTTTTCTCTTCATCTTTGATTTCAATTGTAAAGTAATATAACTTTTCACTTTCTAATCTAATTTCCCATCCACGAGCATTTTTATTACTAAGAATAGTTATCATATTTCTCTTTAATGATAAATTTTCAATTCCCATAGCTTCTCTGCTTGTCATGGTCCAATCTACAGTTTTTCTTGGTAATGAAATTTCCATTCCTATAATATTTTCTATCATCAATGAAATTGTGATTAAACCATGCATTGGTAAATATCTCTTTCGTGGGAAATTTGAAATTTCGCTTGTTATTGACTTTCCTTCTTTATTTGGCAAATAACCTTCCCAAACATCATCAATTTTATCAGCATCTGGATGAAAAGTATCTAAAATAAAGTACATATGTCTTATTGCACATTCTCTTGCAAAAACAAATTCATTATATTTCAATAGCCCTTTAACAACCATAAACGTATTTATAGGAATAACACCTCCACACCAACCGTTACCATTCTCACTGTAATTAGGAGAACTAACAGGAAGGCCTGGGAAAGGGTTATCAGTTCCAAATTCATTTGTATCATGGAGTTTTTCTATTAAATAAGATGCTCTTTCATCATTAGGGATTTCTGCTAATAAAGTCCAATAAGCCCCAATAAATTTTTCACCAACTTTATCACCTTTTGAATTTAAATCATAATAAAATTTTGTGTTTTCATCCCACATTTTTGTATTAATTCTTGTTTTTAGACCAAAATACATTTTTTTATATTTAAAACTTAATTCTTTATCATTTAATACATCACCTATTTCAGACATATATAAAGCATTCATTGCTAATTGTGCGTTAAAATCTATTGGAAAATAGCAATTATTTCTTGGAATATTCCCACTCATACAAGCTGTAAGAGGGACAGCATATAATCCACAATCATCTTTAAAATTATTATCTAACCACTCAAAATAGTTCTCTAAGATAGGAACAATTTCTTTTAATCTTTTTTTATTCCCAATTTTATGATAAAAAGTAAATTCAACATATGCAAATAAGCAAGGAGATAAACCTAAAGGATTATTTAATATATCAATAGGTTCTCCTGTTTCGACAGAATAATCACTTCTTATAGCTCCATCTTCTTCTTGTTTTTCATAAAAATAATCTAACATTGCAAATGGAGAGTATTTTTGATTACTATAAACCAAAAATAATGCTGACATACATGACTCAAATTGATTAAAAGTCTTTTGTTCTGGATATGATAAATATTCTCCAGTAAATCCGCTTTGATCGGATCCTTTTTTCCATTGTTCATTTATCCAAACCCATGTACGATTATACATGTCAACAAAGTCCTGATCATAAAAGTTTATTGCTGGAACTAATTCCTTAACCAATGTTTTCTCCTTAATTAAATTCTAATTAGAATCTAATAAAATATAATATAATAACAAATAAATCTATAGGCAAATCAAACGCAAGCCTTATAATCATACACCATTTTTAATCAAAATAGATAAAAAAAATCAAAAATTTTTTATTTTTTTTAATAAATAACTTTTAAAACTTTATTTTGTATATATATTTCTATTTTTTCTACATTTTTACCAACTATTTCACCATCAATATGAATAGGCATAGCACAATTTTGTGCTGTGATTTTTACCCATTTTTCTCTTGAAAAGGTAAATTTTTTATCATATAGTTGTTTACCTGATAAAAATTTAATAGCAGTCTTTAAGATTTTATTTTTATTTATTGGTTCATGTGCATAAACAAAGTCTAAATATCCATCATCTATTATAGCTTTCGGAGTCATCAAAAAAGCTCCGCCCATTCTTCTTCCGTTACCAAGAGATAACTGTTGTGATTTTATATTTATTGTTCCGGATTCTTTTTCAATTATTAAATTAAAAGGTTCAGGGTATTTTCTAAGCATATGAAATAATGCACAAATATAACTAAATGTTCCTGAAATTTTTTTATATTCGCTTGCAACAAAATTAACAGAAGGTTCAAATCCTATTCCTAAACCATTTACAAAATTACATCCTTGAGGATATTTTCCTCCTTTACAAAAACCAACATCAATTAATTTTGTTTTTTCTTCTTTAATTTTATATACTAAGGTGTCAATCGATTTATCTCGCAAACCCAACATCCAAGCAAAATCATTACCTCTACCAACAGGTATCATTGAAAAAAAAGGTAGCTTTTCAATATTAATTGATTTATCTTTAGCTTTTTTTAAAATTCCATCAACGACTTCATTTACTGTACCATCTCCACCAACAGCACAAATAAAATCATAATTTTCTACATTATCATATGCAAATTGTCTACAATCATTTTGAGAAGAGGATTTTACAAGGTTTATACTTATATTATTATCTTTAAAAGACTTTACAATTTCTTTTTCAAGAGAGGAACCCTTACCTTTATTTGCATTTGGATTTAAAATCACTAACCCTTTATTTATCATTAAAACACCTATTAATACCAAATTTCGATTTTTTCATACATTCTACACTATTGAAAAAAGGGTTACAAGTTTTTTATTTTCATATTATTTCTAAAATTTACCATATAATAGCTTGTTTCATATTAGCTTTTCCTATATTACTCAATATAGGATATTAAATATTATGTTAGACTCTGAAAAAAAACAATTTTACAAAAAACTATTTCAACTATCACTACCAATGATGTTACACCAATTATTATTAAATTCAGTATCTTTTATTGACACCTTAATGATTGGTCAATTAGGAGCAAACAGTGTTGCTGCTGTTGGTTTGGCTAATCAAATGTTTTTTCTAATAAATTTAATATATTTTGGTTTAGGCAGTGGTACAGGAGTATTATTATCCCAATTTTGGGGAGCTAATAAAATAAAAGAATTTAAATCAACTTTCGTTTTAGCATTAATATTTAGTTCTACTTTTGCATTATTCTTTTTTATAGCATCATTTTTTGCACCAACTTTTATAATGCAAATTTTCTCTCAAGAAGAAGAGGTTATAAATCAAGGTGTATCTTATCTAAGAATAGTAAGTATTAGTTATATTTTTTCAGCTATCGGATATATATATTCAACGGCTTATAGAGCAGCACATAATACTAAACTTCCCTTATTCATTGCTACAATAGCATTATCGATAAATACAATAGGCAATTATCTCTTAATTTTTGGAATTGGACCTTTTCCCGAATTAGGGGTAAAAGGAGCTGCTATATCAACAACTTTCTGTAGATTTTTAGAAGTATTTTTATTAATTATGCTATCATATAATGAAAAAAACAAAATAATTGGCATTAAAAATCCAAAACAAATTAGATTCAAGAAAGAATTTATTGCAAAATTTATTAAAGGAAGTTCTCCAGTTGTATTAAATGAATTAGTTTGGGCTCTTGGAATGGTTGCTTACAAATTTGCGTTCTCACGAATGGGAACGAATGTCTTAGCAGCAGTGCAAGTTACAGAATCAATAACTGGTTTATTCTTTGTTGTAGCTATGGGCTTTAGTATGTCTGATTCAATCATGATTGGTAATAAAGTTGGTGAACAAAAATACGATTTAGCTCAAACCTATGCAACAAGATTTAATTATTTAAGTTTAATAAGTGGAGCAATCGTTGGGTTAATATTATTTATAAGTGCTCCATTTTTAACTCATTTCTTCTCTTTTGATGAAACTACTATTTTATTAATTAATAAAACTTTAACAATATTTGCTTTATTACTCCCAATTAAATTCTTAACAACTGCAATAATTGTTGGAACAATTAGAGGAGGAGGAAGTACAACTTTTGCTTTTTTATTAGAAGCCGCATGCGTATGGGGAATTGGAGTTCCTTGTGTTTATATTTCGATTTTTGTTTTAAAATTACCACTGCCAATGGTTTACCTTGCGATGGGTATTGAAGAGGTGGGAAAAACCCTTATAGGTCTTAAAAAAATAAAAAATAAAACATGGATAAAAAACTTAACTTAAAGATTGTACAATACTCCTATTTATTTACATTTTTAACCTTATAATTGATAAAAAATTTGACCTATATATTTTAGTTATCTATACTCAAACCATAAGGAGTTATTATGGATACAGTTTTGATTAATGGTACAGTTTTAACTGGCTATGCTAAGCTAGATAATTGTGCCATTCATATTGATGAAAATGGGAATATTAGTGAAATATTTAATATGAAAAGATTCGATCAAAAAGTTTTCTCATCTGATTCGATTATACTTGATGTGCAAAATAATTATATTATTCCAGGCTTAATTGATTCACATATACATGGTATTGGTGGGTTTGGAACAGAAGATAATTCACCAGATTCAATATTAGGTATGAGTGAAAGACTTGCTGATTTTGGTGTTACAAGATTTTTACCAACAATATATACAGATTCTGAAGAAAATATGATGGATGGTGTAAAAGCTATTGTAGAAGCGATGGGAAAAGAAAAAGGTGCTATTATACATGGAGTAAATCTTGAAGGACCTTTTATTTCAGCAAAAAGAATTGGAGCTCAAAATCCTTCAGGAAGAAAAGATGTTGACTTAGATCTTTTTCATAGATTTTTAGAAGTCGGAAAAGGTCATATTACTTGTATGACAGTAGCTCCTGAATTAAAACATATGAGACAATTAGCATTAGAAGCAAGAAAACATAATGTGGTTTTATTAGCAGGTCATACAGATGCAACTTATGAAAATATAATTGAAGGTATGCAATGCGGAATTCTTCATTCCACTCATTTCTTTAATGCAATGAGTAGACTTCATCACAGAAATCCAGGAACCGTTGGAGCTATTATGATTCAAAATAATATGAAAGCAGAAATTATTTGTGATGGTGTTCATGTTCATCCTGAATTGGTAAAACTTTTAATTAGAGACAAACCTCTTGATAATATAGTTATGGTTACAGATTCCTTAAAACCAACAAAGCAGAGAATGGGAAAATTATATGCAAATGGAGTATCAGCTTCAATAAATGATGAAGGAGCTTTTGTTAGTAAAGATAATAAAGATTTATTCTTAGGAAGTGCACTTACCATGCTAAAAGGGTTAAGAAATATGACAGAATGGGGAATTCCTCTACAAGATTCAGTACAAATGGCATCATCAAACCCAGCTAGAATTTATTCAATGGATAAAGTAGGTTCAATTATTCCTGAATATAAAGCAGATTTAACAGTTCTTGATGAAAAATTACAGTTGAAAGCTTTGTTTATTGGGGGTAAGCTAGTAAGAGACAGATTTGCCTGAAGGAAGTAAAAATGAAAAACTATAATGAATTAGAACCAAAAGCTTTATTCTCTTATTTTAAAGATATTTCTGATATTCCAAGAGAATCCGGAAATGAAGAAGGAGTAAGACAATACTTATTAAATTTTGCAAAAAAAAATAATTTTGAAGCAAAAGTAGATAAAATTGGAAATGTTATAATTTATGTACCGGCAACAGAAGGTTATGAAAACAGAAGTCCTGTTGCTCTTCAAGGTCATATGGATATGGTTTGTGTAAAAACTTTAGAATCAAATCATGACTTTTTAAAAGATCCTATTAAATTACAAATTGAAGGAGACTTTTTAACTGCAAAAGACACTACTCTTGGTGGTGATAATGGTATTGCCATTGCCATGGCATTAGATGTTTTTACAGATAAATCTTGCAAACATGGACCACTAGAAGGAATATTTACAATTAGTGAAGAAACAGGTTTAACAGGTGCCTTTAATATTGAAAAAGAATATGTTAATAGTCGAAAGTTAATAAACCTTGATAGCGAAGAAGAAGGTATTATCTATATAGGTTGTGCAGGAGGTATTGAAACTCAAGCTTCATTAAATGCCAATAAATGCAAAGTTGAAGAGAATGAATTAGTTTATGATTTAATCATTAAAGATTTATTAGGTGGTCATAGTGGTGCTGAGATTCATATGCAAAGAGCCAATGCAATAAAACTAATCACTCGTGGATTATCTAATTTAGATACATTAAAAATTGTATCAATTAATGGTGGAATTAAAAGAAATGTTATTCCTTCTTCTTGTGAATGTATTTTTACTATTTCAAAAGATGAGGAATCAAAATTAAAAGATAACATTGAAAAATTAAATACTATATATAAAGATGAATATTCCGTACAAGAACCTAACATTTCCATTTCTCTAGAAATTTCAGAAGCCAATGAAGCATTCACTAATGATATTAGTTTAAAATTTTTAAGATCTCTATTTATTGCTCCACACGGTGTTGCAGCAATGAGTATGGAATTAGAAGGTGTAGTAGAAACATCTTCTAATTTAGCTATAGTTGAAACAACCGATAACGGCTTTGAAGCTGTTAGCTCTCATCGTTCTTCAATTATGAGCAGTAGAGATAACATTGCTGAAGTTTGTAAAGCTGCATTTGAAACTTGTGGCGCAGATGTTGTACAAGTGGGAGCTTATCCTTCTTGGAAACCTGATTTATCTTCTAAATTGACTGCATTCTGTGCACAAGCTTATGAAGATTATGCAAATAAAAAACCTATTTTAACAGCTATACATGCTGGACTAGAATGCGGAATTATTAATTCAAAAATTCCTGGTATGGATTCTGTATCATTCGGTCCTGAAATGTATGATGTCCACTCAGTTAAAGAAAGATTATCTATTTCTTCAACAAAAAGAACAAGTGAATTCTTGAAACATTTACTTTCAATAATTGAATAATATATTGTTATAACAAATAAATTCTAAAGACTAGTTATTTATAGCTAGTCTTTAGTTAAGGATTTTATATGTCAAAACAGTTACCTATAATAGGAATATTAGGGGAAATTTCTCCACCTTCTCCTTCATCGGTTTTTCAAAATTTTAAAAGACAAGGGTGTGTTGATTCCTACACTTCAATTTTTGAAACTTTAAATACACCATCAATACTTCTACCGGAATTAAAAAATTATAATGATGATATTATTTCAAGATTTATTTCTAATATTGATGGTTTATTAATTCCTGGGGGAGCTGATGTTTCACCCAGTTTATATAATGAACAAAAAAAAGAGGTATGTGGTAATACATATTTAGAAAAGGATATTTATGCTATAAAGTTAATTAAGGAAGCTTTTAAACAAAAAAAACCTATTTTAGGAATTTGTAGAGGAGCACAATTATTAAATGTAGCGTTCTCTGGGTCTCTTTTTCAAGATCAAAAATTAAGTAATAGAGAAAATCATGATTTTAACCATATGGATTTAAATAATATTGAAACTATATCCCATCAAGTAATTATTAATAAAGATTCACAATTATTTAATATATTTTATAAACAAATTTTAGAAACAAACAGCTTACATCATCAAAGTATAAATAAAATTGCAGAAAATTTTAAAATTAGCGCTATTAGTTTTGATGGACTAATTGAAGCTATTGAATTAGATAATCCAAATTATTTTGTTTTAGGTATACAATGGCATCCTGAAACATTATTTGCCAAATCAGATGATATGAAACCTCTATTTGAAGCTTTCATAAAGGCATTATAAAAACTTGGATAGTTTTTAGCGAAAAAATAAAATAAAAAAAAACTTATTAATATATTAAAAATAAAGTCTCTATAAAGTAATTATTGTAATAAAAACAAATTACTTTAAGGAGACTTTTTGCTCAATAATTTTATATGCTTACTTTAGTTATATAAGAATCTAATTATCTTCTAATATAGCTTTAGCCATTGAGGCTGCTAATTCAAAAGCTTTTTGTTTATCATCTTCACTAGGAGCGCCTTGATATTCTACTTCTCCCATAAAATCTAATTTCATAGATTCAACAAAAGGCAAAAATTGTTTTAAAGCTCCTCCTGACCATCCATAAGAGCCAAATCGTGCAATTTTTCTTCCTGATACATGAGATCGATCCATTTGGTCTAAAACATTATACATTGGTGGAAACATTTTATATTCATATGTTGGCATTCCAACAATAATACCTTCACTTCGCCAAACTTTTTCTAATACAAAAGATTCATGTTCTTGTGGTACTTGGAAAATATGCAATTTCACACCTTTAACACTTTCTACACCTTTTACAAAACTATCAACTAATGCTTGAGTGTTGCCATACATACTAGACCATATTAAAGTAATCTCTTTTTCTCTTTTACCTTTTCCATAATTAGCTAATCTTTCATAAATTTTAACAACTTTAAGTGGATCATCTCTCCAAATAATACCATGAGAAGGACATACAACTTTAATCTCAATATTTTCTAATTTTTTAATAGCTCTTAATGTAAATGTAGCAAAAGAGCTTATTATATTTGCATAATATCTCTCTGTTTCAGACAGCAATAAAGGCCATTGTTCTTCTGAAACTTCATCATCAAAACAACTACTATAAACTCCATAAGCACCAAAGGCATCACAAGAGAAAAGAATTCCATCTTCAATTAAATAAGTCATCATTGTTTCTGGCCAGTGAACATTAGGAGTCATAAAAAACTGTAAAGTTTTTCCACCAATATCCAAAGTGTCTCCATCGGCTACAGCTTTAACATTATCAGTAATTCCATAAAATGCTTCAATTAAAGGAACCGCCTTTTTTGAACACAGAATTTCAACATTAGGATTTTTTTGAACAATTTCTTTTAAAGCTCCAGTATGATCAGGTTCCATATGATTAACAATAAGATAATCTATTTTGCCCATCATATCTAACTCTTGAATATCATCATCTACTTTTTCTTTAGCTCCATCCCAATCTTTTACATAATCAATTAAAACATTTTTTTCTGTTCCTTTAACAAAATATGAATTAATCATTACACCGTTAGGTATAGGCCAAATACCTTCAAACAAATCTTTACAGCAAACTTCTGCTGGAAATCTATATACATTTTCTATAATTTTATCAATTTTCATAAATTATTCTCCTAAAATATTATTCAGTAAAGAAATATACTTATTTATATCTAATTATAATAAGAGGGAAAAAATTTAACAAGAAGGCTGAGTAAATAATTTTTTATTTATTCAAGATTTAAATTTGTTGATTTTTCAAACTGCCTAATCCTCTTTTCAATTTCAATATAATTAGGACAAATCTTTGATAAGTTATTATAAAATTCTATTCCATGATTTTTTACTTTTAGATGTGTTATTTCATGGAAAAAAACATATTCTATACATTCATATGCCAACATAGATAATCTAGATGAAAAATTAATATTATTTTTAGAAGAACAAGAGCCCCATCTTGTAGTTGCTTTATGGATTCTTATTTTATTTATACTTTGATAATTTTGTAATAAGATTAAATTGTTATTATAAATTTTCATTATTATCTCATTTGTTTTATTTTTATAAAAGTTAATCATTTGAGCTTTTATCGATTCTCTATCTAATGACTTTGAATAAATAAATATTATTTTATTTAACATATTTACAACAATTTTATTTTCTTTATTTAATATTACATTAATCTGGAATAATTCTCCTAAATATAAGAAGCAATCACCATTTTGAAAACTGTGCTTCTTAGTTCTTTCATTTTTATTCATATTATTGATTGTTGAATCTATCCATTTACGATTTTCATTTACAAAGGAATCAATCTTTTTTTGTGAAATATATTTAGGAGCACTAACTATAATTTGTTGATTTGATTTAATTGTTAATTTTATTTTTTTACTATTCTTATTTTTTATCAATTTATATTCTATTTGTTTTTTTTGTGACATAGACTATTCTTTTTTTTATCTTTATAATAATTTTTATGAACAACTTTAATTCGATAAATTTAACTTTAAATCAACCTATAGTATATAATAAAGAAAAAGAAATACAAACTCAAGATATTTTTGATGTTTACCAATACTTGATAAAAAAACTTGATAATAGTGGTGTTGCAGCTGAATCTTGTATCAATTTTCAATATGAGACTACTGACAGCATTGATTTTTTTATTAGAGAAGTAGGATATGCTCCAACTCCAACTCAAGAAGTAATTGATGCGGTGCAACAAGGGGATACAATTCCGCTAATGGAACATGATATGGAAATACAAATTGGATTATATAAAATAATTCAGTTACCTTTCCTTCCAGATAAAAACAATTTATATTCTACATTAATGCAAATAACTTGCTCAAACCTTACGACTTCAACAGGAAACCTTTTTCTACGATTAATTAAAGAAAATTCGATTGTAATTTTAGCACAAGTACTAATACCACTAGAAAAATAGTGGTATTAAAAAAGGTACTAATAATGACATTACAACTCCATGATACATTGCAGGAATCATAGCCGATGTTCCAAAATGTGTTGTAATGATAGGCATTGTTACATCCATTGTAGTAGCTCCTCCAACACATATTGAAGGGTAAAAAAATCTTCTACCTAATTTTGAAAAGACAGGTATTAAAAAGAAAGTAAAACTTTCTCTAAAGATATTACTTAAAAAGGATATTGAGCCTAAAATAGGATACCCTAAATCACTTATCATAATCCCCGATAAACTATACCAACCAAATCCAGAAGAAAGCCCTAAACTTTCTTTTAAAGAATATTCTGTTATAATTGATAATAAACTAGCTCCTAAATATGTTCCAATTATGGTCCATAAAGGTAACAACAATAACAATGGTGAATTAAAAATTTCTTTAAATTTTAAATTTGAATTAATAATACCTAAACCTGAAAAAAATAATAAAATATATAATAAATACGAAATAATAGAAGAATTATACCACTCAAAAAAAGGAGTAAATAACTTCATTATAATTCCTAAAAAGACAACCCCTACTAAAATAAGAGGTTCTCTCACTATATTATAAAATTTAATAAACCAATGCCTTTTTATTTGAATTTTTGATTCTTCTTTTAATTCTTTTTTATACAATGCATTAACATCAGAACTGGTTAAACTAATATTACCTTTTTTAACAAAACCTTTATCATCAATAATCTTTATCATTTTAAAATCAAAAATATAAGAAGCTATCAAAGATATAAAAATAGTACCACTCACAGAAAATATGGTAACTAATAAAGCACTAAATCCAATAGTATTTAATTCATTTAAAATATTATCTATAGCACCAGTATTTACGCCCATAAAAAAAAGAAGAATATATAATGTGATATTTAATAAATAATCAGAGGTTTTTAAAATTTTTTTAGATAAAATTTTCCCCGTTAATAGACCTAAAACTAATGATAAAATTAATTTTGACAAATAAAAAATAGTTTCCATAAGGGCACATTAATAGAAAAGGAAATATAAATCAATAAAAAGATACAGTTTAATAAATTATACAAAAAATACCTTTACGCTTTTCCAATTGAAGAGTATATTTTTATTCATGGACATAAATAAAATAAGCGATACAATACATTTAATTAAATTTAAAGATAAGAGTGAATTACTACTAATTGGTACTGCTCATGTTTCAAAAGATAGCGTTGAAGAAGTAAAAGATAATTTTGAACAATATCAACCTGACATAGTTTGTATTGAATTAGATGAATCAAGATATTCAAATAAAAAAAATAAACAAACCTGGTCTGATACAACAATCACTAAAGTTATAAAAGAAGGTAAAGGCTTTTTACTATTAGCTAACATGGCTCTAGCCTCATTCCAAAAACGTATGGGACAAAATACTGGCGTACAAACAGGTGAAGAAATATTAAGTGCTGCTAAATTAGCCGAAGAAAACAATATACCTTTTTCCTTTTGTGATAGAGAAATACAAACAACTTTTAGAAGAGCTTGGGCAAAATCAAATTTCTGGAATAAAATGAAATTATTAGCAACTTTAATCTCTGCTGCCTTTAGCAAAGAAGAAATTTCTGAAGAGGAGCTTGAAGAATTAAAAAAAGCAGATGTTTTAGATACAATGATGCAAGAAATGGCAAAGGAATTACCAACAGTAAAAGAAGTCTTAATTGATGAAAGAGATTTATTCTTAGCAAAAAGCATGTTCAAATCAAAAGGTAAAAAAAGATTAGGTGTCATAGGAGCCGGTCATACAAATGGAATTCTTAAACATTTGGAAAAATTAGATAATGGAGAAATGGACACAAACACTAGTGAAATCTCTTCAGTTCCAAAAGCATCTTTATTTGGAAGATCCTTAAAATACTTAATTCCAGCCTTAATTATTGGAATTATAGCTTTTGGTTTTATTAATGCTGGATGGAATCAAGGAGTTAAAATGTTTGGTTATTGGGTTGCTGTTAATGCTATATTTACAGCAATAGGAGGAATAATAGGACTAGCTCATCCTCTCAATATAATAGCAAGTATGATTGCTGCTCCCTTTACAAGTCTAAACCCAACAATAGGAGTTGGAATAGTATCAGGTATTCTTGAGTATCGATTTAGAAAACCGAGTGTAAAAGATTTTGATAATATGAGTGACGATGCTTTATCCTTAAAAGGTTGGTATAAAAATAAAGCATTACATGGATTATTAGTATTTTTTATTTGTTCAATAGGTTCAGCAATTGGAACTTTTATTGGTTTCCCTGTATTAATTAATATATTAGCTTAATTTATGTATTTAAATTTATAAAATATGGCCTTTCTTTTGAAAGGCTTTTTTTATATCATTTCAATTATATCATTTATATTAAAAACTTTTAAACTTTTTACTTTATCATCTTCATAACTATAAGGGCTTACGATTTCCTTAAAACCCATTTCTATAGCTGCTTTTACACGTTTTTCATTATAACTAATTGGTCGTACTTCTCCAGCTAAACTTAATTCTCCAAAAGCTACACAATTTTCTTTGAATGGAGAGTTTTTTAAAGATGAAGATAATGCAATTGCTAAAGCTAAATCAATTGAAGTTTCATTTAATTTAATACCACCACCAACATTTACATATATATCATAGTTACTAAATTGTAAATTAGTATGTCTTTCAAGAATTGCCGCTATTCTTGTTACACGTGAAACATCTATTCTATCGCTATAAATTCTTGAATAACCACTTTTAGAAGGTATTGTTAAGGCTTGTATTTCAACAACAAAGCTTCTAGATCCCTCTATAACACTTGTATAAGAAATTCCAGCTGGTAATTGGCCCTTTTCTCTTTTGTTAATAAATAAACCAGAAGGATTTGAAACAATTTCTAAACCTTTCTCCTTCATTTTGAAAATTCCAATTTCGTCTACACTACCAAAACGATTTTTTGTAGATCTAATCATTCTAAGACCAGAAGAACTTTGATCAAAATATAAAACAGTATCTACCAAATGTTCTATAATTTTAGGTCCTGCTATTGTTCCATCCTTTGTAACATGTCCAATTAAAAATATAGAGGAATTCAATTGTTTTATTTTTCCAACCAATTCCATTGAACAACTTCTCATTTGAACAGAAGATCCAGCAATAGAAGAAATATCATTTGCTGTTAAAGTTTGAAGAGAGTCGACAACTAATATTTCTGGCTTAATTTCATCAATTACTTTTAGTAAATTTTCAAGTTTAGTATCATTGTATATATAAGTATTATTTGTATCTAATTTTAATCTAATAGCTCTTTGTTTTATTTGTGATGCTGATTCTTCTCCGCTAACATATAAAACTTTATATTTTTTACTGCAATTTACTATTGTTTGTAACATTAAAGTTGATTTCCCAATACCAGGTTCTCCTCCTATTAAAATAGAAGACCCCTTCATTATTCCACCACCTAAAACTCTATCAAACTCATCAAAACCAGTAGTCATTCTCATATTTGTGGATATCACTACATCATTTAATATCTTTGCTTTAATTTCATTTGATATAGTTATTCTTTTCCCTTTCTCTTCCTTTTTCTCAACAATTTGTTCTTCAAAGGAATTCCAACTACCACAAGAAGTACATCGTCCCATCCACTTAGATTCAACTTTCCCACATTCTTTACATACATACTTAATTTTATTTTTGCTCATATATATTAAATCCTATATTTTAAGTATATCACATTAAAAAAAAATAAAAAAAGCATCTATTAGTAATGCTATACAAAATAATAGATGCTTTGTTAAATATTGTAATAAATTAGAAATCTAAAAGTTCAACATTAAAAATTAAATAAGCATTAGGCGGAATAACTCCAGGATAACCACCTTCACCATAGCCTAATTCAGGAGGAATAATTAAAGTTCTTTCTTCTCCTTTACTCATTTCTTGTAAAGCTTCATTCCAACCTTCAATAACTTGTCCAACTGCAAATTGAGCTGGGGTTCCTCTTTTTCTTGAAGAATCAAAAACCTTACCATCTAAAAGTTTCCCTTCATAATGAACAGTTACTGTTGTTCCCATAACAGGAGAACTTTTTTTATCTCCTTCTTTTTTAACAACATACATTAATCCAGTAGAAGTTTCTTGTGCATTTGGATAAGCTTTTTTAATAGCTTTTAAGACACCTTCTCTTTGTTTTTTAAGTTTTTCAATTTTAACTTTTTGTGAATTTTCAATCATTTGACCAAATGCTTCACGTGAAACAGTAAACTCTTTCGCAGCTGCTCCAACTCTTTCAATTTTAACAGTATTAATTTTATCACCTTGTGCAATCTTATTTACAACATCCATACCTTCAACAACTTTTCCAAATACTGTATGTTTATCATCTAACCAAGGTGTTTCAACATGTGTAATAAAAAATTGTGAACCATTAGTTCCAGGACCAGCATTTGCCATTGATAAAATCCCAGGGCCTGTATGTCTCAAAGAAGAGTCAAATTCGTCTGGAAATTTATAACCAGGGCCGCCTGTACCTGTACCTAAAGGACAACCACCTTGAATCATAAAATTATCAATAACTCTATGGAAGTTTAACCCATCATAAAATGGAGTATCTTCATCTTCTTTGTTTAATACACCTTCTGCTAAACCAACAAAATTCATTACAGTCATTGGTGTTTTCTCAAATTCTAAATTTAATGTTATATCGCCTTTATCTGTATTGATAATAGCATATAAACCATCGTTTAAATTTATACTCATTCATATCTCCTTACATTTCAAAATAATTCATCACCATTGGATAATTTTCGAAATAAATCTTTTAATTCTTCTGTATTATTATATTTTAGCAATAAAGTTCCTTTATTAAGATTACCTTTTATTTTCACTTTATTACCAATAGCTTTAATAAATTTATCTTGAGTTTCAACAATTTCAATATTATTTTCCTCTTTTACAAATTTTTCTTTTTGAACAACTGATCTTTGTCCTAAACTCAATTTATTTGCAATATTTTCAGCTTCTCTTACAGATAAATTTTCTTTTTCAAGCTTTTCTAGTAATATAATTCTATCTGCTGGATTTTTCAAGGATAATAATGCTCTAGCATGGCCTGATGTATATAAGCCTTCAATAATTCCTTTTTGCATGTTTTCAGGCAAATTTAACAATCTTATACTATTACTAATTGCAGATCTACTTTTTCCTACAGCTTGAGATAACTCTTCTTGCGTCATTTTTGTATCTTGTATTATTTTATAATAAGCTTTTGCTTCTTCTATCGGATTTAAATCTTCTCTCTGAATATTTTCAATTAAAGAAACTATCAATCTATTTTTATCATTCACACTTTTTATATAAACAGGAATTTTTTCTAATCCAATTAATTTAGAAGCTCTATATCTTCTCTCTCCTGCAACTATTACATAATTTTGATTATCTATTTTTTCAACTACAATTGGTTGTATCAATCCTTGTTTTTTAATAGACACTGCAAGTTGATTCAAAGTCTCTTTATTAAAGTTTTTTCTAGGTTGTTCTTTATTCACTTTTAAATAAGAAATTGGTATTTCTAAAATATTATTATCTTGTATTTCATTAATTTTTACATCTTTTTCATTATTAGGAGAGCTAAATAGATTTTCAATTGAATAACCATCTAATAAAGATTCCATTCCTTTTCCTAATCCTTTTTTCTTAACTTTAGACACGTTTCAAAACCTCCTTAGCTAATTTATAATATGCTTTAGCTCCTAAACAACTATTATCGTAAGCAAAAATAGGCAACCCATGCGAAGGAGCTTCGGATAATCTAACATTTCTTGGGATTTTAGTTTCAAAAACAAGTTTATCAAAATAATTTGTAACGTCTTCAACTACTTCATTAGCTAATTTTGTTCTTTTACTATACATAGTAAATAAAATACCTAATATTTCTAAATTTTGATTAAGAGAAGCTTTAATACTTGCAACAGTTCTCATTAAGGAGTTTAAACCTTCCATAGCTAAATATTCACATTGCATTGGGATTATAACATAATCTGTCCAAACTAATGTATTAATTGTTATTAACCCTAAAGAAGGAGGACAATCTCCTATAATAAAATCATATTCATTTTCTAAAGGTTTTAGACTTTTTTTTGCAAAATAATTTCTATTATCTTCATTTACTAATTCAATATTTAGGCCAGCAATATTGATATTGGCGGATAATAAATCTAAATTATTTAAAATAGTTTTTTGGCATGCTTGTAAAGCTTCAACTTGATTAGTTATTACTTCATATGAACCTGCATTCCTATTATCCGCAGATAAAGAACTCGTTAAATTCCCTTGAGAATCAAAATCAATTAGTAAAACTTTTTTTCCTTGTAATGCTAAAGCTGCGCCTAAATTAACAACACTTGTTGTTTTACCGACTCCACCTTTTTGGTTTAAAAAAATTATTTTTGTTGCACTCATATTTTAAATATAAGCCATAAGTTAAAGATTGTCAGTAAGAAAATAATTAGAATTAAAAAGAATAATAACAAAACTAGACGATTGAAATATTTTTATGTATACTTATTATACAAAAGTATTAATAAATAGGAGAATCTCATGGAAGAATTAGTAAAAAGCGCTATTGAAGATATTCGTCCTTCATTGCAAAATGATGGTGGAGATATAAAATTTATCAAATTAGATGGAAAAACTGTTTTTGTAAGCTTACAAGGAGCTTGTGCAGGTTGCCCAATGTCTCAAATGACACTTAAAGGCGGAGTTGAAAGATATTTAAGAGATAAAGTAGATCCAGAATTAGTAGTAGAAAATGTTTAACGTGAAACATTAATAATTATTTAAAAAAAATACATTACAAAACAAGTAATGTATTTTTTTTAAATTTTTATATACAAAATCAAAATGTCAATGTAGAATACTACTGTCTTCTGTTATTTACTTACCCATTTTTTGATTATTAATCAAGATTTGGGTATTTTTTTTATTTTTACCTAGTTTTTTTTAGAAAAATCATAATTTTATATTTTTATATAAAATTATAAAAATTATTTCCATATACTGAAAGGAATTAATTATTTTTCATTGTGTTTTGTTACTATAAATAGATACAAATTAACTTGAATACAGATTTTTTAAATTCTCTAAAAGTATAAAAAAACCACCTATTGTATATAATAGATGGTTTTTATTGGTAACTTTATTACCTATTATTTATTTATCTTCGTCGCATGTTTTTTCTGCATCTTCATCATCTAATTCAGTTGAAGCTAAAGCAACAATACTATCTTCGTCACTTTTCATTCTAACGACACAAACTCCACTTGCTGTTCTACCTTGTAGTGAAATATCTTTAACATGAATTCTAATAGTTTGACCTAACATTGTTACACAAACTATATCGTTTTCATCATTTACAGATACTGCATTAATAATCATGCTTTCATCATTTGCTAATCTAAAGATTTTTTGACCTTGAGTTCCTCTATGATGGTTCATAAATTGGTCATATGAAACTTGTTTTCCTTTACCTTTATCAGTAACCATTAATACACGTTTGTTATTATCTACTTTAACAAGACCTGCTACACTATCATCGTTTTTCAGTTTTATTCCTCTCACACCATGAGTAGCACGCCCCATAGACCTTACATCTGTAGCATTCATTCTTAGGGCTAAACCATTTTGAGTTACTAACATAACATCATCTTCATCTTGAACAAATTCACAATGTAATAAAGTATCACCTTCATCTAGAATAATAGCAATTACACCCTTTGCTCTAGCATTTTTAAACAAATCTAACCTACAACGTTTTACAACACCAAACTTTGTAGCAACCATTAAATACTTATCTTCATCAAATTCTTTAAAGTTAAAGATTGTTGTAATTTTTTCATCTGTATTTAACTGTAATAAGTTTTTTATACTTGAACCTTTTGCTGTCTTTGAAGCTTCAGGTATTTGGAAAACTTTAGTATAATAGGCTTTACCAAGGTCTGTTACATACATTACATACTCGTGAGTAGATGCAACAAACATATGTTCTACAAAGTCTTCATCTTGCAATTTTGTTGTTCTTGATCCCGTACCAGCTCTTCCTTGAGCTCTATATTCTTCTACAGGAATTCTCTTTGCAAAACCTTTATTACTAATTAATACAACAACTTCTTCTTCTTTTATAAAGTCTTCTAAACTACTTTGTCCCAATTCTTCTGGGTGAATTTTTGTAAGACGTCTATCTTTAGCACCTATTCTCGCTGATAAATCCATTGTTTCTTTTTTAACAACATCTAAAATCTTATTTTTATCAGCTAGTAAAGATTTATAATATTCAATTTTCATTTCTAATTCAGCTAATTCATCAAGAATTTTACCGGCTTCTAATTGAGAAAGTCTTCCTAGTTTCATATCAATAATAGCTTGAGCTTGAATATCATCTAATTCGAAAGTACTAACTAATTTTTCACAAGCAATTGTATTATTTGCACTACTTTTAATAATACTAATAACTTCATCAATATTATCTAAACCAATTTTTAATCCTCTTAAAATATGAGCTCTTTCTTGTGCTTTTTTCAAGTCATATTGAGTTCTTCTTGTAACTACTTCTTCTCTATGTTGAATGAAATAAACAAGCATTTGTTTTAAGTTTAATAATTGAGGTTTACCATTAACTAAAGCTAAATTATTTACATTAAAATTAGATTGTAAAGCTGTTTTAACAAATAATAAATTAAGAACTACAATAGCTGGAGCACCATTTTTTAGTTCAACAACAAGTCTAATACCGTTTCTATCTGATTCATCTTTAACTGCAGCAATTCCAGGAATTGCATTATCTTTTCTAAGAGCATCAATTTTCTTAACCAATTCAGCTTTATTTACTTGATAAGGAATTTCAGAAAATACTATTTGATCATGACCTCTATCAGGAGTTTCAATCTCATAAGAAGCTCTTACTACAATTTTACCTCGTCCTGTGGTGAAAGCATCTCTTATACCTTTTAAACCACAAATATTAGCTGCAGTAGGAAAATCAGGTCCTTTAATATGATTAATCATTAACTCATCAATAGTAATATCAGGATCATCGATTACTGCAACAATAGCATCACAAATTTCTACAATATTATGTGGTGCCATATTTGTAGCCATACCAACAGCGATACCACTCGAACCATTAGCTAAAAGAAATGGAAAAGCAGCTGGTAAAACTGTTGGTTCTGTCATAGAATCATCATAGTTTGGTCCGAAATCAACAGTATTTTTATTAATATCTGTTAACATTTCCTCACCAATTTTACTCATTTTAGATTCTGTATATCTCATAGCCGCTGCAGGATCCCCATCAATAGATCCAAAGTTACCTTGAGGAGAAACAACTGGATATCTAAGTGAAAAATCTTGAGCTAATCTAACAAGAGCATCATAAACTGAACCATCACCATGAGGGTGATATTTACCAAGTACATCCCCAACAATTCTTGCGCATTTTTTATAACTACCACTAGATCTTAATCCCATATCATACATATCATATAATATACGTCTATGTACTGGTTTTAAACCATCTCTTACATCTGGTAGTGCACGTGATACAATAACAGACATAGCATAGTTTAAATAAGAGGATTTCATTTCTTTTGAAACATCTACATCTATAACTCTTTCATTTTTTTCTATAATTTGATCATCATCCATAAAGATATCCTTTTATACATCTAAATTAGATACATATGTTGCATTTGCATCAATAAATTCTCTTCTTGGAGCAACTTCTTCCCCCATTAACATAGAGAATACTCTATCAGCTTCTTCAGCGTCTTTTAGTTGAATCCTACTAATCATTCGAGTTTCTGGATTCATAGTTGTTTCCCAAAGTTGATCAGGGTTCATTTCACCAAGACCTTTATATCTTTGAATTGCAACACCTTTTGAAGAATCTGTAATATTATTATCGTCTAGAATTTTTTGTCTAGCTTCTTCATCATATGCATAATGCACTTTTTTATTAATTGTAATTTTATAAAGTGGTGGCATAGCAAAATATACATAACCAGCTGCAATTAATGGTTGCATATACCTATAAAAGAACGTTAATAACAAAGTTCTAATATGAGATCCATCAACATCAGCATCAGCCATAATTATTACTTTATGATAACGTACTTTTTCTATATCAAAAGTACTTGCATCTTCATCAGATTCACCATCCATATTATTATATCTAGTAATACCAGCACCAAGTGTTTGAATAATTGGTTGAAGTTTATCATTACCAATTACTTTATATTCTTGAGCTTTTTCAACATTAAGCATTTTACCCCATAAAGGTAAAATAGCTTGGAAGGATCTATCTCTTCCTTGCTTTGCGGAACCACCAGCAGAGTCTCCTTCAACAATATATACTTCACATTTTGCAGGATCTTTTTCTGAACAAACAGCAAGTTTACCCGGAAGACCTCCGCCATCACTTTTCTTTCTAATTTGTTCTCTTGCTTTTCTAGCAGCAATTCTTCCTTGAGCCGCAGAAATAATTTTTACTAAAATTGTTTCTGCTACACTTGGAAATTCATCAAAATAATTACCTAATTTTTCATATACCAAGGATTGAACCAAACCAGAAACGGAGGAGTTACCAAGTTTCATTTTTGTTTGCCCTTCAAATTGAGGTTCAGGCATTTTTACAGAAATAATAGCTGTTAAGCCTTCAATAATATCTGAAGAATCTAATTTTTCACTAAATTTTTTTAATAATTTAGCATTTTTTTGTAATTGATTGTTAATAGTTCTAGATAAACCACTTCTAAAACCAGATAGATGAGTTCCACCTTCTCTTGTGTTAATATTATTTACAAATGTAATTAATTTTTGATCATATTTATCATTATATTGCAAAGCAATTTCAACTTTAATATTATCTCTTTCACCTTCAATTGAAATTGGATTTTCATGTAACACTTTTTTATATTCATTTAAATAAGATACAAATTGAGCAATACCACCTTCAGCGTGAAATTTTTCATTTTTAATATTATTTTTATCTCTTCTATCTGTTACTTCTATTGCAATACCCTTGTTTAAGTAAGCTAATTCTCTAAATCTCATTGAAAGAGTTTCATAACTAAAACTATTTCTTTCCATAATTGAAAAGTCTGGTGTAAATATAATAGTAGTACCAGTTTTTTCAGTATTACCATTTCTAGATACTTCCATTTGAGGAATACCTTTATTATAAACTTGTTTATAAATTTCTTTATCTCTATAAACATTTACTTCTAGATAATCGGATAAAGCATTTACACAAGAAACACCAACACCGTGCAAACCACCAGAAACTTTATAAGAGTTTTTATCAAATTTACCACCAGCATGCAATTGAGTTAATACAACTTCTAGCGAACTTTTCTTTTCAGTAGGGTGCATATCAACAGGAATACCTCTACCATTATCCTCAACTATACAAATTTCTCTATTTTCTTCATCTATGTCTAAATAAACTTTTATATCATCACAATAGCCAGCCATAGCTTCATCAATACTATTATCAACTACTTCATATACTAAGTGATGTAAACCATCTATACCAGTAGACCCTATGTACATACCAGGTCTTTTTCTAACAGCTTCTAAACCCTTTAAAACTTGGATATTTCCAGCACTATAATTATTATTTAAATTATTTTCCAAATTCTCACTTAAGGATTCTGTTATTGATACAGATTCTTCTTTATTAATATCTTCTATCATGATAATTCCTTATTTGTGCTAAGAAAATTAATATAAAAAAAGAAACCAAATATTAATTATAATCGCACATCTTTTAGGTATTTTCTTTTACTATTAAACTAATTAATAGAAGAATATTTTATTATAAAAATAAAACACCTTTAATCTACCTTATTATATCAAAATCATAATTAAGTTACAAGTAATAACAAATTTTGAATATCATAATAAATTCTTTTATAAAATATAAATAAGTATAAATTTTTATTAATAATTTATTAAAAAAATCACCTTTATTAATTTAAAAATATATCTTGCAAGCCTTAAGTAGAAAGAGTAATATAATTTTATGAATAACGATCAAGATTACTATATAGATTTATGGAATAATATTTTTGAAACATTAAAAAAAGAAAATACAACAGTAATAAATAAACAAATGGAATTTTCTCATTTTAAAAATAATATATTATACATTAATGCTTTTTCTGAATTTAAAAAAGGTTTATATGAAAATCAATATTCAAAAGAAATTAATAAAATAATTAAAACATTAACTAATGAAGATATTCAAATATCTTTTATTGTAGATAAATCAAAACCTATTATTAATAAAAAAAATATAAATAATAATGAAAGTTTAAGCAAAATAGTTTCTTCAAATAAAAATACCATTGAAACTTCTCAAAATAAATTAACTGAAATCAAAAATGAAACTAAAACTGCTTTAAATAATTTGTCAGTTTCATATCAAGATAAACAAAAAGAAAAAAGACAGAAAGAAAGCAATCTATCTCCTAAATATACTTTTAATTCTTTTATAATGGGAGAAAACACAGCTCTTGCTTATAACATTGCTCTAGCAATATCAAAAGAACCCGGAATAGCTTATAACCCTTGTTTAATATATGGAAATGTAGGACTTGGAAAAACTCATCTTTTACAATCAGTTGGAAATTATATAATACATAATAATCCAAAGCTAAAAGTCATATATGTAACTGCTGAAAATTTTACTAATGAATTTATTAGTGCTGTTGGTGATAAATCTAAAATAAATCAATTTAAATATAAATATAGAAAAGTTGATGTTCTTTTAATAGATGATATCCACTTTCTTCAAAACAAAGAAGGCACTCAAGAAGAACTATTTCATACTTTTAATGATTTATACGAAACAAAGCGTCAAATGGTTTTTACATGTGATAGACCTATACAAGAATTACAAGCTATGACTGATAGACTAAAAAATAGATTTACTAGAGGTATTAATGTTGATTTAAGACCTCCAGAATATGAAACAAAAGTTAAAATAATAAGAGTTTTAAATGAACAAAAAGGAAATAAATTAAATGATGAAATCATTGATTTTCTATGTCAAAATGTAAATACAAATGTTAGAGATTTAGAGTCATGTTTTAATAAATTAGAAGCATATAAAACTTTCTTTAATACAGAACTTACAATAGAAAAATCAAAAGAATTATTAGAAACTGAATTATTAAAATTAACACCTTCTAAAGCAATATCTATAGATAAAATTATTAGATCTACTTGTGATTATTTTCAAGTTTCTTTATATGATATAAAAAGTAAAAAAAGAAATAAAAAGATAGTAAATGCAAGACAAGCAGCAATGTATTTATCAAGAGATTTAACTAACTTTTCTACTACAGAAATAGGTTCATATTTTAATAGAGATCACACTACAATAATGCATGCAGTAGAAAAAATTGAAAATATGAAATCATCTGACCCTGAATTAGAATCAATATTAAATTCAATAAAAAAACTTATAATTAGTTTATAAAAAAAATTCATAAATAACACAAAAAAAAGAGCTTATAAAAGCTCTTTTTTTAATGCAAAATTAAATATTTTTTTCTTAATATATAAACAATTATATATATAAATTATTCTCAATTAATCAATTTTGTTGTTAATAACTTGTTGATAACTTGTTGATAACTTATGTATAAAATGTTGATAAGTTGTTAATAAAAAATAAATACTTGTTTATAAGCTGTTAATAACTGCTGTATAACCTGTAGATAACTTGTTGAAAACATGTTAAAATAATGTGTATAAAATGTTGATAAATTTGCTATCTATTTTTAGCTTGTGGATAAGATGTTTATAAGATTTTACTTATACACAAACTTATGCACAATTTGATTAAAATTTATTTGTTTTATTATAAGGATTTAAATGAGTTATACACTTATACACAGACCTTATTACTATTATTATTAAAAAAATATATATATTAATAATAAATAAAAAGGAGCTTTATTATTATGAAATTTATGTGTGACAAAGATACTTTTGCAGAAAAGATATATATAGCTAATGATTTTAAAAATGCTAAGAGTTCTATATCTATAACTTCTAATGTATATTTAAAAACTATTGATGATCAATTAATTATTAAATCTACTGATAATAATATGGGATATATAACTTATCTTTCAGTAAGTACTATTGAACCAGGAGAAACCATTGTTTCATGTGTAAAATTAGCAGATATTTTAAAAGCTTTTTCAAACATAGAACATATAATTTTAGAAACAAATGATGATATATTAACTATTAGTCCAAAAGATTCAAAAAAGAATTTTACTTTTGAATTAAAAACTAGTAATGTTGAAGAATTTCCTGAATTAGAATCTTCTGAAAATAAAGATTTCTTTAAGATTAATTCATCTTCATTCTTAGATATGATTAAACAAACTCAATTTGCAGCTTCAAAAGATGAATCAAGACATTACCTCTGTGGTCAATTTTTTCAAAGAATTGAAGGAGGAATCGCTATGGTTGCAACTGATGGAAAAAGATTATCTTTTATAAAAAATAGATGTGATGAAACAGTCCCTAATTTCCCTTCAGTTACTATTCCTACAAAGTTTATTTTAATAATATCTAAAATACTTTCAAATGATGGGCAAATTGAAATAGCTCTAGAAAAAAATCTTATAGCAATTAGAACAAATGATGAATCATTTTATTACTCTTCTTTAATAGAAGTTGGATTCCCAGTATATAATAAAATAATTCCTGAAAATCAAAAATATAAGTGTATTTTAAATCTTAAAGATACTATTGATGCAATTAATAGAGTTAAACTTTTTGTATTAGACAAAAGTAATAGAATATTTTTAAATATATCTAATGATAAAGTAATTTTAACAAGTGATATAACAGAACAAGGACAAGCTGAGGAAGAATTAGATTGTGATTATAATGGTGAAGATATGAGAATCGCTGTTAACTATAATTATTTTTTAGATCCTTTAAAAAATATGGATGTAGATTATTTTTCTATAAATTTTAATAGTGGTAAAACTACTTTAAAATTATTACCTGAATCAAATGAAAAAAGTTATTTACATATTGTTATGCCTATACAAGCAAAATAATGAAAATAATAGATATTAAAGGGTCTCATTTTCGAAATCTTCAATTTGAAAATAGTTTAGATTTAAACAATAATCAAATTTTATTAATAGGAGAAAATGGACAAGGTAAAACAAATCTTTTAGAGGCTTTATATTTTATTTGTTATGGAAATTCTTTTAGAACTTCTAATTTAAAAGATTTGTTAAATTATAATTCTTCTTCTCTAACACTCGTTGCTCATTTTTTAAATGATAATAATGAGAAAAGAGAAATATCTATAAAAATATTAAATAAAAAAAGAGAAATAAAAATAGATGGAAAAACAATACATGATAGGAAACAATTAATATATAATATTCCTTGTATTGTTTTTTCTCATGATGATATTGCTTTTATTAAAGGTTCTCCTGAATCAAGAAGAAAGTATTTTAATCAAACAATGAGTATGTATGATCCTATCTTTTTTGATGATTTACGTTATTACAACAAAATACTAAAACAAAGAAACACTATTTTAAAAAATAACCAATATAATTTATTAGATGTATATGATTATAATCTTGCAAAATATGGTTATTTAATAAAAGAAGCTAGATTAAAAACAGTAAAAGAAATGAATGAGCAATTTCCATTTTTATATCGAGAGGTTTCAGACTTAAAAAATGTAAAAATTGAATATAAAAGTTCTTGGAAAGAATGTACTTCCCCTGATCATATTATAGATAAATTGAAAGAATCAAGAGAAAGAGATATTAAATATTCAATATCAAATTCAGGTATACATAGAGATAAATTTACTATAAATACTGAATATGGTGATTTATCAGCAATTGGTTCTACAGGTCAGCAAAGATTAGCTTCATTAGTATTAAGAGCAACTCAATGCAAATATTTTAATATTAAAACAAATAAAGAACCTATAATATTAGTTGATGATGTATTATTAGAATTGGACCATCATAAAAGAAATAAATTTTTATCATTATTAAGTGATTATAGTCAGGGTTTTTTTACATTTTTACCAAATGAAAAATATTTTGAAAAAATTGATTTTAATAATAGTCTTGTATATAATGTAGAAAAAGGAGTTTTTATTAAAGATGTATGATAGAGTTTGTAATGAAAATGCTAAATCAACAAAAGAATTATTAGATCTTTATATTAAAAACATTTTAATAAAAAAATATAAAAAAAATGATGATATTTATTCTAGATGGGATGAAATTGTTTCTTCTAAATTAAGTCAGCATTTAAAAATAAAAGATATCAAGGATGATAAAATTATTATAATAGCAGATCATCCTGCATGGGCTCAAAAAGCGAAATTGAGTAAAAATAATATATTAAAAAATATTAAAAAGGCCTTTCCATCAACTAATATAAAAACAATACATATTATTTGTAGGTAAGCACTTGACTGATATGGTTATGAAATATATACTTTGCAACTCGAAGGGTCTATGCCCAAATTAATTTATGAAATATCCGCGTAAGCGATGAATTGGAGATAATTATGAGTTATAAAGGAAAAAGAACTTACCAACCTAGTAGAGTAAAAAGAAATAGAAAGTTTGGCTTCCGTGCAAGAATGGCAACTGTAGGTGGAAGAAAAGTTTTAGCACGTAGAAGAGCTAAAGGTAGACATAAATTGTCAGCATGTGATGAGAAAAAGCCTTTCTAAATTAGAAATATTAAAAAAAAAGTCAGAAATAGATAAAGCCTTTAAAACAGGTAAAACCTCAACTCGACGTGGTTTGAAATTAATTTTAGCTCCAAATGATTTAAAGAGAAATAGAATTATTGTAATACCAATAAAACATTACGGTAATGCTGTTCAACGTAATAGTATTCGCAGGCGAATAAAAGAAATATGGAGAATTAATAAAGAAAATTTTATTTCTGGCTATGATTTTATTTTTTTGGTATATCCAGGAAGGGTTTTTGATAGCAAAACACTAGAGAAAACAGTTCTAGATATTTGTGAAGAACAAGGAATTTATTTGAAATAATAAATTCCTTAATACATTTCCTGTATATAACCTCAATGTTATATCTACAGGAGTAGACATGGATAAAAGAACTGTATTAGCAATGTTTCTTACAATTGTTGTAGTAACTCTGGGAATGTTTGTTCAAACAACATTTTTCGCACCAGAAATATTACCAACAGAAGAAACAGTTGCACAAACAGCAATAGCTGAAAACGATAATCAAACAAATGAAAGTGTTATAACAACTAACACAACAACAACAAGCACTTCAAGTACAAGTACATCTTATAATTATGTAAATCAAAGTTCTGCTTATAATTCAGGATTACCTGGATCTTTTGTAGCTATTGATGAAAATAGTGAAAGTGAATTTGTTTATAATAATGGTGTATTAAATGTAACATTTGATACAAAAGGAGCTTCTGTCTCATCAATTAAATTAGTAGAACATTTAGATACAGAAGGTAACCCTGTTGAATTATTATTTAAAGGTAATTCTGATAAAAATGCTTTCTTAATGTATGCTGGTAATGATAGAAGTAATCCTATTGATTCTAATTTCAATTATTCAATTCAATCAAATGATATTGTATTCTCTCAAACATTTGCATTATTAGATGATAATGGTGAGGCTGGAGATACTTTTAAAGTAATTAAAACTTACACATTCAATGAAAATGAATATTTATTTGAAGTAAATATTACAATTGAAAATAGTATAAATAAAGCTATACCATTAAATTTTGAAAACAATGCATATACTTTAGCATTTGAACCTCAATTAGGTCCTTCTTTTGAAACAATGGCTAATAATAATTATTCTTATAGAAGATTCTATACAAAATATGATGGTGATTCTAATAAGAAAACAATTAATGTTGACGAAGAAGAAGTTCTTGAAGATTATGTTACTTGGACAGCTCTAGCTGGTAAATATTTTGCAATAATAGCAATTCCTGATGCAACACAATATGATATTACTTTGACAAAAGAAGTTGATGTTGATGGTTTAGCTCAAGCAAATGGTATGTATTATACAAGACCTGTAATAAAGAGTGCTTATAATACTGATACATTCAGATTCTATTGTGGACCTGAACTATCAAGTACTTTATCAATATATAATAATTCTCAAGATAATGGATTTGGATTATCAGGATTAAATCTTGACCAAGCTGTTGATGCTTCTTCATGGTTAGGTTGGTTAGAAAATATTTTAAAATGGGCTCTAAATATGTTAAATAAAGTAATACCTAACTATGGTATTGATATTATTTTATTAACTATTATATTAAAAATATTAATAAATCCATTAACAAAGAAAAGTATGGAAAGTTCAGCTAAAATGGGAGCATTAGGTCCTAAAACTGAAGAGCTTAAGAAAAAATATGAAAATAATCCTGAAAAACTAAATAAAGAAATGTCAGAATTATACAGAAAAGAAGGCATAAATCCTTTAGGAGGTTGTCTTCCTATGTTAGTTCAATTCCCTATTCTTATTGCTTTCTATGGATTATTAAACAAGCATTTTGAATTAAGAGGTGCTATGTTTATTCCAGGTTGGATTACTGATTTATCACAACCAGAAACAATATTTACATTAGGATTTAATATTCCATTCTTAGGAAATCAAATTCACTTATTACCAATTTTATATACTGTAAGTATGATTTTCTCAATGAAAATAACTCAAGCAGGTCAAGCTGGTGGTGGACAAGCTGCCTCAACTATGAAAATAATGACATATGGTATGCCAATTATGTTCTTCTTTGTATTATATAATGCTCCATCTGGATTGTTATTATATTGGTCAGTAATGAATGCAATAAGTATTGGGCAACAACTATTTAAAAATAATCAATTAAAAAAAGGAAAAGTTAAAAATAATAATAAAATAGCTTTTTCTAAAAAGAAAAAATAAAAATAGTAGAAATAATTGAGCAGTTATATAATATAGCTGCGACGGAGAAATATATGACTCGAGAATTTGAAGGACGTAGCGAACAAGAAGCTATTGAAAAAGCTGTCGAGGAGCTTCAAATTGAAAGAGAAGATTTTGATGTAGAAATTCTTCCTTCAAAGAGAAAAAGTTTTTTTAAAAAAAATGTAAAAATTAGAATTCATTATAATGATGGAAGTGAAAATATTACAAATTATGAAGAAGCTCCTATAAACAGTGATTTTGAAGAACAAGTAATAACTTTTGTAACTACTTTAATTGAAAAAATGGGATATGAAGCAAAGGTTAGTGTTAATTTTAGACAAGAAAGAAAACTTGGACTAAATATTGAAAGCGATAATTCTTCTATTATTATTGGAAGAAAAGGTAAAAATTTAGATTCAATCCAATTGTTAACAAATGTTTTTGTTGGTCGTTTAGATCATGATCAAAAAGTAATAATCGATAGTGAAAATTATAGACTAAGACATGAAGAAAGAATTATTAGAATGGCTTATAAAACTGCTGAACAAGTAAAAAGAAGTGGAAGAAGCAAATTACTAGAGCCAATGAATCCTTTTGAAAGAAGATTAATTCATACAGCTTTAAATGATTTTGATGGAATTGAAACAAAAAGTGAAGGCGATTCACTTTATAAGCAAATTAGAATTATTCCAATAAAATAGCTTTTTTATTTTTATTAATTTTGAAGGTAATATTTTTAAAAAAAAATATTACCTTTTTTTGTTTTGTTGACAGCTATATAAAATTATAATAAATTGTAAATGTGCTATTTAAATATGTTATATAAAAGTAAATATTAGGAGATTATTTAGTGAAAAAACTACTATTAATTACTATTATTTTATTCATTAGTATTCTATCTATTTATAGTGAACCTGAAGTATTAATTAATGGTCAAGAAAATTATCTTATTAAAGTTTTGGGTGAAGTAAAAAATGAGAATTATGTAGCAGTTGTATATTATAATGATGAACAATTAACAAGTGATATAACTGTTTTGAATAATGATAATAATAGGTTTGATATATCAAAACCAGGAAGAACCGAAGAATTTAGAATTGTTATAATAGGTAATCAAACACAACCAAATTCTTTAGAAGTAAAAATTCATGGACAAGAATTTATTGGGGCAGTAGGAACTCAAACACAAGGAATAAATACCAATTTATATGTAAATGCAATAAGTCCAGATGTTAATGATGAAAATATAACAAATTATAATATTCCTTATATTTTATCTTTAGATATAGAAAAAGGAGTTCATAATTTAGAAGAAAATATTGTTGATGTTAGATTTGTATTAGCTTGGCAAGGAAATAGTAATCTACCTGCTGGTTTTTATTCTTCTGATATTGATATAGAATATTCAGTAATTGATTAATCTTAAAACCCTTATTAAGAATTTTATATAAGGTTTTTAATAAAAAAAATAATTATTATAGTATATTACCATTCATGTTGATTAACTTATTATTTTTCAAAAATATAATTCATTAAAGAATGAAAGGAAATAACACCATAATATTGAAGCTCCTTAACAATTAATTAATCGTTAAGGAGTTTATTATGTATTTGTTCTATTTATTTAATTTAATTATTTTTTCCCAACTAACGTTATTATTACCAAAATGGCCATAATTAACATTTGCTTGATAAATAGGTTTTTTCAAATCTAAAGTTGTAATTATTCCTTTTGGTGTTAAATCAAAATTAGATCTAACTATTTCTTCTAGTTCTTTACAACTTAATTTACTAGTATTAAAAGTATTTATATAAATAGATACAGGTTGAGCTACCCCGATAGCATATGCTAATTCAACTTCACATTTATTACATAAATTATTAGCTACTAAATTTTTAGCAATGTATCTAGCCATATAAGCAGCCGATCTATCAACTTTAGAAGGGTCTTTTCCTGAGAAGGCACCTCCTCCATGTCTACCCATGCCACCATAAGTATCAACAATAATTTTTCTACCAGTTAAACCTGAATCTCCGTCAGGACCTCCAATTACAAATCTTCCTGTTGGATTAATATAATATTTTGTATTTTCATCTAATAATTTTGTAGGTTCTAAAATAGGTTTAATAACTTCATCAATTAAAAACTTTTCTAATTCTTCTCTACTAACATCTTCAGTATGTTGATGACTCATAACTACTGTGGTAATGCGTAAAGGTTTGTTATTTTCATCATATTCAACCGAAATTTGACTTTTAGAATCAGGACGTAGAAAATTAACTTTATTTGATTTTCTTAACTCAGCAGCCTTTTTTAATAGTTTATGTGAATATACAACTGACAAAGGTAAATATTCTTCAGTTTCATCAGTTGCATAACCAAACATCATTCCTTGGTCACCTGCCCCTTGTTCATTAAATAATCCATTATCTTCTGTAACACCTTGAGAAATATCTGGGCTTTGAGAATGAATTAAATTTGTTATTTTAACTGTATCATAGCTAAAACCGCAATCTGGGTCAGTGTATCCAATCTCTTTGATTACATTTCTAATGATTTTATCGTAGTCAACTTTTGCAGTTGTAGTAATTTCACCTGCAACAATTACAGTATTTGTTGTAGCTAAAGTTTCACAAGCAACTCTTGAAGATGGATCTTCTTTTAGACAAGCATCTAAAATAGCATCACTGATTTGGTCACAAACTTTATCTGGATGACCTTCACTTACACTCTCTGATGTAAAAATGTGATTATTAAAATTAGAAATCATAAAAAATTCCTTCCTTATATTAAAATTACTGGGAAGGAGAAAGCATAAACATATATATATATTATTTATGTTCCCTCTTTAGCAGTTTTATACGTCCGCAAGCTGGGAGCTATCAAATCGACGTCAAACTAAAAATATATATATTTATAATTTTGGTAAAGGGTCAAAGTAATAAATTTGAGTAAAAAATATAAAATAATTTCTTTTTATGTTATACTTTATCTAATTTATTGGAGAAAAATATGAGTTCATATATTATTAATGGTGGTAATCCTGTCTCAGGCAAAATTAGAGCAAGTGGAAATAAAAATGCAGCTCTTCCATTATTAGCCGCAACACTTTTAACAGACGATGAAGTTATTTTAAAAAATATACCAGATATTGAAGATGTAAAGGTAATGTGTGATTTATTAAAAAGTATAGGAACTAAAATAGAAAAAATTAATAAAAATACTTTAAAAATAAAAACTGGGGATAGAAAGGGTTTTTTAGATAAAAAAAATATAGGTTTAATTAGAGGTTCAATACTATTAATGGGACCTTTATTAGCAACTTTAAATAAGGTTATTTTACCTCCACCTGGTGGTGATGTTATTGGATTTAGAAGACTTGATACTCATTTTAAAGGTTTTTCAGATTTAGGATATGAGTCAAGTATTAATGACGATGGTTTATTAATTGCTAAAGCCAATAAAAACTATTGTAAAACAAATAAAACAGTATTTCTTGATGAAGCTTCTGTTACAGCTACTGAAAATATAATAATGGCATGTTCATTAAATGAAAGTGAAACTACAATAGAAAATGCTGCTAGTGAACCACATATACAAGATTTATGTACTTTTTTAGTAAAAATGGGTTGTTCTATTGATGGGATAGGATCAAATTTATTAAAAATAAAAGGAGCCAAAAAATTATCGGGATGTGAATTTGAAATTGGTTGCGATTATATGGAAGTTGGATCTCTAATTGGCCTTGCAGCAGCAACAAAAGGTTCTATAGTTATAACTAATGTTGAAAAGCGAATTATTAATAGTTTAAATTTAGGTTTTAATAAAATTGGTGTTAATTTTGAATATAAAAATAATACAATTATTGTACCTAAAAGACAAATAGGAATAATGAAAAAAAGTTTAAATGGGCTAACTAATAAAATAGATGATTCTCCTTGGCCTGGTTTTCCAGCAGATTTATTACCGATATTGTGTGTTTGTGCTACTCAAATGAAAGGAACAATATTACTTCATGAAAAAATGTTTGAATCGAGAATGTATTTTGTAGATTGGCTTATAAGAATGGGAGCTGATATCATTTTATGTGATCCACATAGAGCTGTTGTAAATGGCCCTATAACTTTAAAAGCAGCTAGAGTTACTAGTCCTGATGTTAGAGCAGGTATTTCATTAGTTATTGCCGCAGCTTGTTCTATTGGGCAGAGTGAGATTCAAAATATTTATCAAATTGAAAGAGGATATGAAAATATAGTAGATAAATTAAGTAGTATTGGTATGGATATTATTAAAAAATAAGTAAAAAACAATGTTTATATTAAAGTTATCCACAAGTTATCCACAAAACAATTTGATATTATCAACTAACAATTAAAATGAATTAAATTTATTAATAGTAACCTTATTTATTTTTATAAATCTTTATATAGTAAACAATTAATTAAAATATTAATTAATTAATTTAAATCAAATATTATAATATTATAATAAAAGTTATATAAGTATTATTTAAAAATTAGGTCATACTTTAAAAGTTTTCCACAGTTTAATCATCATTATTATCAATTTAGCTGAAAAAAAGATAAAATATTATTATTTTAATAATTTGTTTTATTATTATAAATTTAATTATAATTCATTTACATATAAATAATTATTAAATTATATATTTAATTATTTTAAAAAATAATAAATAATTAAATATTTATATATTGACATTTTTATTATACAAGGCTAACATATCATTGATTGAAAGTTAGTTAAGACTAACGAGGGAGATTACATGCCATTATCTAATTTATCTTTAGGAGAATCTAAAGAAATTGTTTCAATAAATGCATCAGCTGAATTAAAAGATCGTTTACTTTCAATGGGTTTTGTTCCAGGAAATTCAGTTAAAGTAGTTACTCAAAATATTATGGGGATAATATTAGAAATAAAAGGGACTAGATTAGCTTTAAATAAAGACTTAGCACATCAAATTAAAGTGGCTTAATTATAAAAAATAAAAGTTTAGTGAATTAATATTTATGACATTATGTGATTAGATTCTTGATATATTTATTTATCAAGTTAATTCTTCTATTTTTTTTTGATAATAAATAATTTAAATGCTTAATTTTAAAATTATACAAATTAATTTTATTATTATTTAATTGAATGAAAAATATTTATTAAATCTTAAAAGTTAATGTTATAAAAATAAAAGAATATATAAATGAGGATTTTTATGAAATCTTATACTTTAGCATTAGCTGGTAATCCTAATTGTGGTAAAACTACTCTATTTAATAAATTAACGGGAGCAAAACAGCATGTAGGTAACTGGCCAGGGGTTACTGTTGATAAAAAAGAAGGTGTTTGGAAAAATCACCAAGAATATAAAATTCTTGATTTACCAGGTACATATTCTCTTTCTCCTTATAGTGCAGAAGAAAAAATAGCAAGAGATTATATTGTAAATGAACAAGCTGATTGTGTTGTCGACATAGTTGAATCGCCAAACCTTGAAAGAAATTTATATTTAACATTACAAATATTAGAAACAGGTGTTCCAACAGTAATTGCTTTAAATATGAATGATGAATTAGAAGCAAGAGGTGAACACATTGATACAAAATTTCTAGAAAAACAATTTGGTGTAAAAGTTGTAAATATATCAGCTAAAAATAGTAAAGGTATTGATGAATTATATAATGCTATTAAAGAAACAATTGAAAATAATATAAAACCAAATAAATTAATATTATTTGAAAAAATTAAGACTTTAGATGAAGAAGGTGTTGCCAACGCCAGATATCAAAAAATATCTAAATTGGTTTATAGAGCTTATAAAAAAAATGATAATATTGATAGTGCAAAAGCTAGAAGTAATAAATTAGATGAAGTTTTAACACATAAATATTTTGGGTTACCTATTTTTGGTTTAATTATGTATTTATTATTCCAAATTAGTATTGGAGATAATCTATTTGGTCTTGGAATTCCAGGTTTAGGACAATTATTGTCAGGATGGGTAAATAGCTTTTGGGGTTGGTTAACCTCTATTGTTGCTTTATCTCTTAAAAATGCAGCACCTTGGGCGCAAGGTCTTGTAATTGATGGTGCTATGAGTGGTGTTGGTGCTGTATTTGGATTTATGCCTCTTGTTTTAATTCTTTATTTATTAATGAGTATTCTTGAAGATAGTGGTTATATGGCAAGAGTTGCTTTTGTATTAGATAGAGTTTTTAGAAAGTTTGGTCTTTCAGGTAAATCTTTTATTCCTTTATTAATGGGTTTTGGATGTAGCGTTCCTGCAATGACAGCAACAAGATCATTAGATGAAGAGAAAGATAGACATATTACAACTATTATTACCGCATTCATGCCTTGTGGTGCTAAATTACCAATTATTGCATTATTTGTTTCTTTATTTTTTGGTTCAGAAAATGCAGCAAATATGAATTTTTTAATTTATTTGATAGTTATTTGTGTTGCTATTATAGTATCGTTAATTTTAAATAAAGTATGGTATAAAGGAGAGACCTCTCATTTTTTAATTGAATTACCACAATATAGATTACCAACTTTTATTTCTGTAACTCATAGATCATATGAAAAAATGAAAGAATTTATTAAAAAAGCCTCTACTATTATTTTAGCATCAACAATTATAATTTGGTTTTTAACAAACTTTAATATTAATTCCTTTAATGGAGTAAATAAAACTAATAATGAAAATCAAAGTGTTATGTGTGAAATGGATGATTCTTTTATGGCCTCTTTTGGGAAAGGTATTAGTCCTATATTCAAACCTCTAGGTATTAATGGGTGGAGACCTACAGTTGGAATTATTTCTGGTTGGATTGCAAAAGAGAATGTTGTTGCAGCCTTTGCTCAATTATATGGTGATGATATCACTGATGAATATTTAGAAAAATATTTTAATATAGAAAATGCAAGTAAAGAAGAATTAGAAGAAATTGGTTTTAATCTAGGCATTTATGATAGAGATACTGCACATAGTATATATGAAGATTTATTAACTGAAGGTGCAGATGATAATGCATTACCTACTGTAAAAAGGGATATTCCAACTAGTAGTGGAGGCTTAGCCTATATATTATTTAATTTATTATGTATGCCATGTTTTGCTGCTGTTGGATCAATGCATAGAGAATTAAAGACATGGCGAAAAACCATGGGAGGTGTTGGCGTTCAAATGCTTACAGCTTATATAGTATCCTTAATTGTTAGAATTATAGGAATGATATTTGGATTTTAGGAGATAATATGATTAATTGGATAATTGCTATTGTAGCTATTGTAGTAGTAGTTTTTGGTATTAGAAAATTTATAAAAGATTCAAAAAATAATAAAAATTGCAATGGTAATTGTGGTGGTTGTAGTAGCTGCAATTTATAATTTAAATAAAAAATCCCACTTTGGTGGGATTTTATGATTTAGGTAATTATTATTTTTCCATTAATAAAGTATGAATAGCACTTATTGCAACAATTGAAGCTGTCTCAGCTCTTAATATATTTGTTTTAAGAGTTACAGGAGTAAAATTTTTTTCAATTAATATTTTACATTCATTTTCACTTAAACCACCTTCTGGTCCAATTAAAATACCTACTTCAGCTTTAGAATCTAAATTTTCTAATTTTTTAATTAAATTTCTATTATCTAAAGATTGTTGATGAAAAAAGAATAGTGGATAATTAATTCCCTTAATAAAATCTTTAAAATCTATAACACCATCAAATTTTGTCATAATTGAAGACCCAGATTGTTGTATAGCTTCTTTAATAATCTTTTCATAACGTTGATTGTTTGAATTTTCTTTTTTTGCTATACAATATTTACTTTGTACAAGTGATATAGATGAAACACCCATTTCTGTTGCCATTCTAATAATAGCTTCATTTTTTTTCCCTTTGCAAACACATTGAAAAAGATGGATTATAGGATAATCTTTTTTTTGACTTGGAAGATCATCTATTGTCTCATAAGTATCTTCTTTATTTAATTTTATTACAGAACAAATACAGTGATTTTTATCACTTTTTTTTATGACTAATTGATATGAATTTCCATCCATATCTCTTGCCAATATTTTATCATTAATCTTTAGTCTTAATACTTTTAAAAAATAATTACTATCTTCTTTATTTAGTTTTAATATATCTTCACCTTTGAAATATTTAGGTAAAACATATTGCCTCATTTATTTCTCATTATTAATTTCTGCAGCAAATTTATCTAAATTTTCATAAGAATAAGTAGGATTTTTATCAACAAATTCAATAACTTTGTTTGATTCCATCAATTCTTCAAAAAGAGGTATTTCTTCATCTTCGAATATTTCTTCTTCAATAAGAATATCTGGATCAATTCCAATTTCATGAATATCAATTGAATTAGGCGTCAAATATTTTGCTACTGTAAATTGAACAAAACCTTTTCCAAATGGGAAAGTTTGTTGCATTATACCTTTGCCAAAAGTAGTAGAACCTATTATTAGGGCTCTATTATTATCTTTTAGTGCTCCAGTTAATATTTCTGAAGAAGAAGCTGTTCCTCCATTAACTAAAACCACTACATCAAAATCGTCTTTTACTAGAGTTTCTTTATTGGCCATAGTAATTTGAGTATTATTAGAGATAGTTTCTTTTTGTTTTGTAATTAAAAGAGTTTTATCAGAAATAAAAACATCAGCGATATTAAGAGCAGCATCAACAACGCCCCCTCTATTATTTCTTAAATCAATTACAAGGCTATCAATATCTTCTTTTAATAATTCTTTAAAATCATCTATGAATTGCTCAGCTGTTATTGTAGAAAATTGAAGAATTTGTATATAACCAATATGATTATTTATAATTGATTTTGTTGTTGAAGGGGTCTCTACTGTTTCTCTTACTAAAGTAATATCAAAAGATGTATTCCCTCTTAAAACAGTAACAGTTACGCTTGTGCCCTCTTCTCCTCTTAATAGTAATGAAGATTCAGTAGCATTCAATCGATCAACTGATTCTCCATTTATGTGAGTAATATAGTCATTAGCTTTTAATCCTGCTCTATCTGCTGGTCCTCCTGGAAAAGGCGATGATATTTTTACAAAATAATCTGTTGAATCTCTTTCCTCTTCATTTTTTTTATCTACCACTTTTGGATTTTTTTTTGTTAAATAAGTCCCAATTCCAGAATATAGTCCGGTAGATTGTTCTTCATATTCTTTCGAATCTTCTTCTGTAACATAGAAAGAATAGTCGTCTCCAAGAGAATCTAATAGTCCACTAGCCATTCCTTCTAATGCTTTCTGATTATCTATATCGTTAATTGAAAGAGCATCAATAACTTGATATAAATAAGCAATATTATTTATATTCTCTTGAATAATTTGAGTATTAGGAGATTGAGCTACAGATGAATTATCATTATTATCTGAGCTACCTCCAGCATATAAAAAACTTGTTGACAAACATAAAAATGTTAAAAAATTAAAAAACTTCTTCATATAAATATAATACATACAACTTTAGGTGTTGACCACCCCTAAATACACAAGTAAACTTTTAATTATGATTTTATATATTAATTTTCCTACTTGGATTAGTGCTGAGATTTTTCCTAATTTACCTATTAGATGGTATGGATTAATGTATGTTATAGCTTTTTTAATAGCTTATATAATTTTTAGATATCAAGCAAAGAATAATGAAATAAATATTAGTGCTGATGAGACACAATCTTTTTTTATGTTTTGTATTATTGGTTTATTGCTTGGAGCAAGATTATTTTCTGTTTTAATATATAATGGAACTTCTTATTATTGGACACATCCTTGGTTAATTTTTTGGCCATTCAGAAATGGTAGTTTTATTGGCTTACCAGGTATGAGCTATCATGGAGGATTAGTTGGTGCTATTATTGGAGGCTCTATTTATGCCAAAACAAGGAAAAGGAACTTTTTTGAATTAGCTGATGTTTTAACAATAGGTATTCCTTTAGGCTATACATTTGGAAGATTAGGTAATTTTATAAATGGAGAATTATGGGGTAGAGTTAGTAGTAGTTCTCATGCTGTATTATTTCCTTATGCTGATAAATTTTCAACAAACTATGAATGGGTTAGAGAAATTGCTGATAATCTAAAAATAGAATATATAATGGGAGATTTTATTAATTTACCAAGACATCCTTCTCAACTATATGAAGCTTTGTTTGAGGGAATAGTTTTATTTCTATTTATGTGGTTTATTATTAGAAAAAAAAGAAAAGATAAATATAATGGATATTGTTTATCATGGTATTTAATAGGTTATGGTATTATTAGATTCTTTATTGAATACTTTAGAGAACCAGACTCAAATTTAGGTTTTATTATTCAATTAAATAATAATGCAAATAATCCAGCATTATTTCAATCAGTATTAAATATTAGTATGGGACAAATTTTCTGTTTGATAATGATTATTTCAGGTATTTTATTATCCTTAATATTAAAAAATAAAAAAAAGAAGTCTATGGAGGAAGTAAATGGACGTAAAAACTAAATTATCTAAGCTAAGAGAAATCATGAAAAGAGAAAATCTTGATGCTTATTATATAAATGGTACAGATCCACATTGTAGTGAATATGTTTGTGATAGATGGCAGACAAGAAAGTATATTTCTGATTTTACTGGTAGTGCTGGTAGTGTTTTAATCACTGAAGATAAAGCCTATTTATGGGTTGATTCAAGATATTATATACAAGCTGATAAAGAAACAGCTAATTCAGAATTTATAGTAATGAAAACTGGTATGGATGATGTACCTTCTCCTACTGATTTTATAAAAAGAAATTTTGAAAAAGGTAGTAGAATTGGTTTTTCAAAAGAAACTTTAATGATTGATGAAAAAAAAGAATATGAAAAAACTTGTGATAATGTTGAAATTGTTAAAACTGATGATTTATTAAATGAATTTTGGGAAGATAGAGAAGCTATTCCAACAAATATAGTTGAAGAATTAGATGTAAGTTTAACAGGATTTTCAAGAGCTCAAAAACTTACAATGATAAGAATTTATCTTAATGAAAAAAAAGCTGATTATGCTTTTATTTCTTCATTAGATGATATTGCTTGGACGCTGAATTTAAGAGGAGATGATATAAAATACAATCCTTTATTTATTTCATATTTATTAGTTACAAAAGATAAAGCATATTTATTTACGGATAAAAAAAGATTTACTCCTGAAATTTTTGGAAAGGTTGCAGCAGATACTGAGATTTTTCCTTATCAAGAAGTTACTTCAAAATTAATGGAAGTAATGGAAAAAGATAAAACTATTTTAATTAATGAAAAGAAAGTTAACACTTTAATTGAAACTGTAATTTCAGATTTAGAATTAAAAATTATAAATGAATTAGAAGTTACTACAAGATTAAAAGCTTGTAAGAATGATACAGAATTAGAAGGTATGAGACGTGCTCATTTATTAGATGGAGTTGCTCTTGTTAATTTCTTAGCTAAAATTGATTTTGAAAATGGAAAATATAGTGAAATTGAATTGGCAAGAATGATTGATGATGAAAGATTGAAAAATGACGAATGTTTAGGTCTTTCTTTTAATACTATTTCAGGTTTTAAAGAAAATGGTGCTCAATGCCATTATAGTGTTACTGAAGAAAGTTCAAAAGAAATAATAAATAATGGTTTATTAGTATTAGACAGTGGTGGAAAATATAAGAGTGGAACGACTGATGTAACTAGGACTTTATTATTTGGGGAGGCAAGCGAAGAAGAGAAACGTGATTATACTTTAGTTTTAAAAGGGCATATTGCTCTCTCTCTTCAAACTTTTCCAAAAGGTACAACAGGAAGCCAATTAGATGTTTTAGCTAGACAATATCTTTGGAATTATGGATTAAATTTTTTCCATGGTACAGGACATGGTGTAGGTCATAGACTAAATGTTCATGAAGGTCCCCATAGAATTTCAAATGTTTATAATGAATATGCCCTTCAAAAAGGTATGGTTATGAGTAATGAACCTGGTATTTATAAAGAAGGTCGTCATGGTATCCGAATAGAAAATCTTATTGTTGCTCAAAATGACATAAAAACAGAATTTGGTCAATTTATGAATTTTGAAATATTAACTTTATGTCCTTATGAAAAGAAATTAATTGATATTTCATTATTAGATGAGAGAGAAATAAAATTTATTAACTCATATCATTTATGGGTATATGAGGAGTTAAAAGATTTAGTAGATAATAGTTCTTTAGAATATCTAATTAATGCAACAAAACCTTTATAGTATAAGAATATAAATATATTATATAAAAATAATTAGACTCAATAAAAACTTAGCTTTACTAAAATTTGATTATTCTATAATCTACATTTAATAATAAGTAATTAATTATCAAATAATAAATAAGGAGACTTTCAAATGGTAGAAGCCTTAAAATCTAATGGAAAAATTAAACGTAATGGTCCAGTTGTTTTAGTTATTATGGACGGCGTTGGTTTTGGTAAATATAAAACAGGTGATGCAGTAGAAAATGCTCATACAGAAGTTTTAGATTCATTATATAAAGATAATCCTTGGACAAAACTAAAAGCTCATGGTACAGCTGTAGGTTTACCATCAGATGATGATATGGGTAATAGTGAAGTTGGTCATAATGCTATGGGTTGTGGTAGAGTATTTGCTCAAGGTGCAAAGTTAGTATCAAATTCAATAACATCAGGTAAAATGTTTGAAGGTGATACTTGGTTAAAACTAGTTAAAAATGCAAAAGACAATAATACAGCTTTACATTTTATTGGATTATTATCTGATGGTAATGTTCATTCTCATATTGATACATTAAAAGCAATGGTTGAAAGAGCAAAAGTAGATGGTGTTACAAAAGTAAGAGTTCATGCATTATTAGATGGTCGTGATGTTGGAGAAGTTAGTGCTTTAGATTATTTTGATCCTTTTGAAGATTTCTTAAAATCTTTATCTGATGAAAATTTTGACGCAAGAATTGCTTCTGGTGGTGGTCGTATGGTTATCACAATGGATAGATATAATGCTAACTGGAATATGGTTAAAAAAGGTTGGGAAACACACGTATTAGGTGAAGGGCGAAAATTTGCATCAGCACATGAAGCTATTGAAACTTTAAGAACAGAAACAGGGGCAATTGACCAAGATTTACCTCCTTTTGTTATAGCAGATAATGATGTCCCAGTTGGAACAATTGAAGATAATGATAGTGTTATTTTATTTAATTTTAGAGGGGATAGAGCATTAGAAATTACTAAAGCTTTTGAAGCAAAAGAATTAACTGAATTTGATAGAAAGCGTCATCCAAAAGTTCAATATGCAGGTATGATGGAATATGATGGAGACTTGCATGTTCCATCTCAATATTTAGTATCACCACCATCAATTGATAGAACTATGGCAGAGTACTTATGTGCTTCAAATGTAAAGCAATTCTCTATTTCAGAAACTCAAAAATTCGGACATGTTACATATTTCTTTAATGGTAATAAAACTGGAAAATTTGAAGACTCATTAGAAGAATATGTAGAAGTATTATCAGATATTGTTCCTTTTGAAGAAAGACCTTGGATGAAATGTGCAGAAATTGCTGATAGAGTTATTGAAGAAATTAAAGCCAATAAATGGGACGTAATTAAACTTAATTTTCCTAATGGCGATATGGTTGGACATACAGGTGTTTATGAAGCTGTTATTTGTTCAATGGAAGCAATGGACTTACAAATAGGTAGAATTAAAAAAGCTGTTGAAGCTGCTGGTGGTGTATTGATTATTACTGCTGACCATGGTAATGCTGATGATATGTTTGAACATGATAAAAAATCAGGAGAGGTAAAAGTAAAAGAGAATGGTTCTCCAAAAGCAAAAACTTCACACTCTTTAAATCCAGTTCCTTGTATAATTGTTGATCCACAATATGCTAATGAATATGAAAAAGATTTAAATGAAGGGTTAGGTATAAGTTCAATTCCTGCAACTATTATGAATTTCTTAGGTTTTGATGCACCTGAAGATTATGATAAATCAGTAATTAATTTGAAATAAAAATTAAATTATATTAAAGAGATAGTTTAAAAGCTATCTCTTTTTTTTATCTATATTGAATATGATTTTAAGTTGAATATTAAAAATACTGATGAAAAAGCTAATATTAATAATGATATTATTATAATTATTATATTTATATTAAGAGAACAATTTAATATACCAATGGATATTACAAAAAGAACAAAAGATATTGTTTTAAGTTTATTATGTTTTGATTTATCTTGAATAAAAGAAGGTATATAACTTAATATTCCAAGAATTATAAATATTATATATATGTAAATATATAAAGGTTTTTGTTTAAAAAAAAGATAACTATCAAAAACTGTTGGAGAATTAATGGGAATAGAGTACGTAACAAACAAAGATGTTAAAATCGAAATAAATATTTCATAATTGATATTTTTAATATTGTTTCTATTTTGATTAATTCCACTTAATATTAACAGCAATAAAGTATTTAATAATGTAAAATTATGGATTTTTCCAAGAATAGTTGGTGAAATTAACATTATATTAAACGAAGAAAAGAAAGTAGGAAATATTATCAAATAATTAAGAGATAAATTTAATAGAGCTAATAAAAATGCGCTTGAAAAAACTTGCCTTCTTGGCTCATTCATTTGATATATTTGAATTGATATGTAAGAAAAAAATATTAATTGAATTAAAATAGACAAAGATTTTAAGTTAATTCTATTAGAAGCAGAAAAAAACCTAAAAGAATTAATAACAGAAATTAAAAAAAATATAAAAAGAGCAAAGGTAATAATAATTTGAGATATTACAATTATTAATTGATTTTGTTTTTTCATATTAATCCTTTAAAAAAGGCCCTTTGAGAAAAAATCAAAAAGCCTAATATATTACTTTTTATTATATTATAACATATGTTTATATGGAACTTGAACAAGTTGAGATAACCCCTTTTCTCTATGCAAAATCCAAATATTAGATACTGCTGAACCAAAGGCTCCAATAACAACATCAAGCATTGTTCCTAAACCACATAATAATGGAATTAATCCTACCACTGTCATTTCCGCATTAAATAAATCAATATTAAGAAGTTTTAATGAAAAATATATTATAAAGAATACTTCAAAACCTAAGAAAGCACTGCAAATAAATGAAATAAAAGAAGACATTAATGCAATAAAAATTAGAACTTTAATAGTTGGCATTTGATTTGTAGCAGCTAAAATTAGTGATGAAGTCGTAAAAGAAGCAATTAATGCACTTCCTCCTCTTGCAAAAATTGTAGAAAGGGAAATTGAAGTTGATGCAACTCTTTTTTGCACTCCAAGGTTCATTCTTGAAAGAGAAAAATTTATAGGAGTTGCAAAGAAAATATTTGCTGAGAATAGACCAGCTATAGCTACACCAAGAGTTCTATATATAATTTTATAAGGATTTTCTTTGAAGCCTGTTACTATTAAAAACAATAAAGGAAGTACAATAAATATTGTTGCTAAAGAAATTCCTAATATCGTAAAAAAGAATTTTGGAGCTACAAAAATTGTTGCTTCATCTTGAAGATTAGCAAAGAATGCTGCAGCCAAAATATACACAAAGGCAAAACCATATATAGTGTAACTTCTACAAATTTTATACATTACTTCACTGAAGGAATTTACTGTAACATATGCAGGTTTTATGATATCACTAGAAGGTTTTAAGAAATAACCAAATAAAAAAGCAACTAATACTATTGGAAGTAAAAAATTTTGAGTTGCTGTAATTGAATAGAAAGGATTAACAGGTTCAAAAACATCTTTTATTAAAGAAAATGAAGTATTAATATATTCAATAACTGCAGAAGTTCCTGCTCCAGCACTAGAGGTTACAGGAAATGAAACAGGCATTAAATAAAATAAAAAAACACCAACAAATGATAATGATAAGGTTGATAATACAGTCCATACAAAATTTGAAGCTGCGAGTCTTCCTCCCATTCCATTTTTTCTTAAAGAAGCTATTCCAGAAGTAAAAGTTATTAAAACTATTGGGAATAATACAAATCCTCCAAATTGAATTAACAATGTAGAAAAGGATTGAATAAATGTAATATAGGATTCAAAATGACCTAATAATAGTGTTGTTGCTAAACCCATAAAAGTAGCAACTAAATATGTTATCCAAGTTTTCATATATTTAGATTACCTTAACATTTGATACAAGTCAATTAAATATCATAATCCTAACTTACAATTATAAGTACAGGATTATGATTTTAAGTCTTTATTATATATTTGATAAAAACAAATCCAATTGGTATTCAGCTTTATTTTCTGCTAAAAATAGCTTAGATAAATAGGAATTAATATCGAATTTTTTTTCATCAAAAATTGATTTAGAAAGAGCTGTCATAATAATTAATTCTTGAAGCGATTCTTTCTTAAACCAAGTTATCTCTTTATATTCATTACAAAGTGCATAATTTTTATAGAATTTTGAATTAAATAAATTTTTAAAATTATCTAGAGGTTTTTCTTCAAGTAATCTATAACTATTTAAAAATACAGCAGTTGAATTAAATAAATGATTAATTTCATCTTTATTTAAATTTAATTTATCTAAATGTTCTTTATAATAATGATTTAATATTAATTTTTTACATAATTTATTAATATCTTCAATACTATGATCATTTTTTACAAAAGGAAAAATAAATAAGCTTGATGAAAGAATTAAATTTAATTCGTCCATTGAATGCCCTAAATTCCTTAAATATAAATTTTCTTTAAAAACTGTTGAGAATTTATCAAATTTAATAATCATCATTTTCGGATCAATTTTTCTTGGCTTTGTTGAAAGATATGATTTGGAAAAATTAGATATTTTTTCATAAGATTCTGGTAAAATTGAATAAAGTTGAGCAATTTGATATATAAATTTATTACTATTAGCTTTAGAAGCTTTTCCTTTTGTTATATCTTCTAAGGTTTTTAAAATAGAAGGTTCTCTAAGGATTTCCATTGTATTAAATATTGGTCTTAATCTTATTGCAATAATTTCAGTATTAATATCTTCAACACCATTATTTGCTATTTTAGAATAGAGTTTTGAATAAGCCCCATCATTATCTTCAATTTCTCTTATGTCCATTAATACTTTTGTTTCATATCCCTTTAGATGAAACCATAAACCTTCATCATAAACTTTTATAGAAGGAATTAAATATGTTAATCCATCATTAAAGTTTTTATATATTAAGAAATGTTTACCACTTAATGTAAGTTTAAAATTAGAGGCTAATGTTGTTGAATAAAGTTTATTTTGATTTTTGTTTAATTTTTCACATGATGTATTTATATATCCTTCTACACTTTCATATTGATTATTATAAAGGACTAAAGTCTTTTCTTCATGTGTTCCATTAGAATAACAGAATGCGGATTCGTGTATTTTTTCTTGTGATTTTAAATCATATAGATTGAAGTTTTCAGCACCACTAAATAAATATCTTTTTTTCATCAAAGGAAATATTTTTTTATAGTGATTGCCGATTAATTGGTCATTTGGCCATTCATCCCAGTATGCCTTTTTATATTCCATTCCATACTTTTCTTTTAATCCTTCAATTTGACCATGTCCAAACATTGGTAGTCCTGGCATAGTTGTTAATAAAGTACATACTCCAAAATATTTATCACCATCGCCAAATTGTCCTATAGCTGTCTCTTCATCAGGATTACTCATAAAGTTTACATATCTTTTTAAAATTTCAGGATCGAAGGCTAAAGTTTTTTTAATAGAATCTTTATATTTTTTATTTTCTTGATTCATTAACATATTCATGAAGGCACTATTATAAACTCTATGCATACCAAGAGTTCTTACAAAATAGCCTTCCATCATCCAAAAAGCTTCAGCTAATAATAAAGTATCAGGAAGCTCTTCAGCCATTCTATCAACGACTTCACGCCAGAATTCTTGAGGTATTTTATCATTAAATTCTTTATCGCTTAAACTATAAATAGTTCTTCCTGCAATATCTCCTCCATGACCTAATTTAGGATACCATAATCTTTGAATATGTTTTTTTGCTAATGTCATAGCTGCATCAAAACGTATTATAGAAAAGTTTTTAGCAACATGTCTAATTTGTTGGAAAACAGCTTCTCTTGTCAATGGATTTAAAAAGTCGAGTTGAGCTGTATCATTCCAAGGCATAGAAGTTCCATCATTACCATGAAAAATATAAGTTGTTTCATTTGTTCTTTTATCTCTTCTCATGAAAGTTACAGCAGCGTCACTTTGTTCGTAATAGTGATCTTCTATTTTAATTTCAATATTTGGATCTTTAGATAAATCTTCTCCATTATATTTATAAGAAGGAAAAGGTGGATAATTTTGTTGAATAAACAAATTAGGATTATTGATTACCCAATCGCCATCTAGACCTGTATGGTTTGGTACCATATCTGATGCTAATCTAATACCTCTGTCCTCACAACGTCTTCTTAATTCTTCAAGTGCCTTCCATCCTCCAATAGCATGAGCTATTTCATAGTTTTTAAGAGAATATGCAGATGCTTCTGCTTCTGGATTTCCACAAAGATTCTTTATTCTTTTACTAGCATCGCTTCTTTGCCAAAGACCAATTAACCAAAGTGCTGTAAATCCTCTATTTCTTAAATTATCTAATTCTTGATCTGGTATTTGGTCTAAGCGAGTAATAGATTTGTTGTAGTATTTTGAAAGTTGATCTAACCATACTAAGGTACTTTTTGCCATCATAATAACATTTGGCATCCAGTTTCTATCTTCCGTAAAAGCTTCATATTCTTCATTAAAATGAGAATAATCAGGTACATATGTCTCCGCTTTTGCATTACCTCCCATATTGTCAAAGAAAATAGGTTTGTTTTCTTCTTTATCAATATCAATAGCTTTTAATAGATTTGTTTTTAAATCATTTGATATAAGATGTGACCATTCATCTAAGATATAAGTTATTTGTTCAAATAAAGATTCAGGATACAATCTAGATGGAGTTAATAAAAAATTATATAAGTCTGTCTCATCATCTCCAAAAGCTCCTTCAGAAGCTGTAAATTCTCCTAATATAGCAGAAAGAGCTTTAGATGCTGTAGGGAAAATTAATTCATCTCTATAGATTAATGGTCTAATTGCTTTTAATAAAGCCGGATTATGAGTCATAACTCTATGAACAAAAAAACCTCTAATTGTCTCTTCTATATATTGATCCATTGAAAGTTCATTTGAGGTGAGCAAAGGTGATGGGAACTCTTTTGAATAAAACGCTAAAACTTCATTTACAGCTTCATTTTTGGTGACTAATGGAAGCATTCTAGAAAAAAAGCTTGTGTCTGTATTTACTAAATAATTTGAAATCAAACTTTGATATAAAGCATGAAGTATTGCACAAGCATTTAATTTTGAAGCACTAATAAAATCATTTTTATTTGTATTTGTATTGTAGTTGTATGAAAGCTCTTGAGCTTGTTTGTAATATGATTCAATTTTATTATTAGTTTTAAAATAACACGAATAATCATTTAATTCTTTTCTAATAATATTTGATAGTCTAAAATCTCTTGAAGTCATATGGCCTCCTGTTAAAAGAAATTATAGCATATTTTTTTTTACAAGATAAATAATATATTTACTTTTATATTAATAATAATTATAAGTTAAATATAGGAATCAATTAAATTACTGGCTTTTTCTATATATATTGGTAAACTAACTTTTTCATCTTTGTCAAATTTTGATAAAACAAAGGATGATACGTTATTATGGTTAGGTCTTCCGACCCCAAATCTCAATCTATAGAAATTATCATTTTTTATATAAGTTTTAATACTTTTTAAACCGTTATGACCTTTCAAGCCTCCACCTTGTTGTATTTTTATTGTTGAGAATTCAAGTTCTAAATCATCATGAACAACTAATAGTTCATCACTTTTAATAGAAAAAAAAGCCATAGCAGCTTGTACTGCTTTTCCACTATTATTCATATAAGTTTGTGGTTTTAAGAGTTTTAATGAATTAATATTTGCATATAAACTATTAAATTTTTTTTGAAAAGAAATATTACCATATTTGTAATCACAAATGCTAAAACCTATATTATGTCTTGTATCATTATATTGTTTGCCTGGGTTGCCTAAAAAAACAATCATTTTTATCATGATTATAATATAAATATACTGAGGAGGAATTACAAGATGTATAATGTTATTGTTTATATTCCAGATAGTCATTTAGAAATTGTAAAGGATGCAATTTTTAAAGAAGGAGCAGGGAAATTAAAAGGATATGATATGTGTTGTTGGCAAGTAAAAGGTATGGGACAATTTAGAGCTAGTGATGTTAATAAACCATTTGTTGGAGAAATAAATGAGTTATATAAACTCGATGAATGGAGAGTTGAATTTATAGTAGAAGAAGCAAATATTGATAATGTGATAAAAGCTATGAAAAAAACACATCCTTATGAAGTAGTTGCTTATTCTGTAATAAAGCTAGAAGAATTTTGAAATTACATTTATTTTTGGACATTCATTATTTAAAGGACAAATATTACATTTTGGATTAATTGGAGCGCAAATAGTTTGACCAAAACTAACTAATAATTCATTAAGAATAATCCAATATTGTTTTGGCATTACTAATTGTAGTTGCTTTTCGCTTTTTTCTGCTGAATCTGTTTTTATCCATCCCATTCTATTTGCAATTTGATGAACGTGACAATCTACACAAATAGCATCAATATCAAAGGCTAAATTGAGAGTTAAGTTAGCGGTTTTTATTCCTACACCTGGAAGTTTTAAAAGTTGTTCAGAAGAAAAAGGTACTAAACCTTTATATTGTGATATTAGAATTTCACTAATTGTGATAATATTATTTGTTTTTCTTTTATAAAAGGCACAAGGATATATAGCTTTTTCAATTTGCTTTTTATCTATTTTTAAAAGTTGAGTTGGAGTTGTTGCTAATTTAAATAATCTGTTGCTTGCTTCTAAAGTTATTTTATCTTTTGTTCTTAAAGAGATTATTGTTGCTATCAAAATACAGAAAGGATTTTTATTATATTTTAAAGCAACTAATGATACTGAAGGTAAATTAATATTATTCTCTTCTAAATTCTTTTTAATAGTGTTGAATATGTAATCCCAATAATTGTTATCCATATTAAGTCTTTATCACATAAATAATAGATAAACAAGGTTAAACTTAAATATCTTTACTTGATTTTTTTTGTTATAATGTATAGTTTTTTTTCATGATAGTAATTTTAAATAAGCAAATAAAACAAAAACAAAAAGAAGATATTATTACTTTTTTAACTAATAAAGGTTTTAAAGTAAAAGAAATAGTAGGCCAAGAAGAAACCGTTCTTGGAGCTGTTGGAAGAACAGGTATTGATCATCGTATTGTTGCTCAAATGGAAGGTGTTTCATCAGTTGTTCCTATATCAAAGCCATATAAATTAGCATCTAGAGAATTAAAGAAAGAAGACACTATTGTACAAGTAGGTAATGTAAAAATAGGTGGTTCTCGAATTGCAGTAATGGCAGGTCCTTGTGCTGTTGAATCAGAAGAACAAGTTATGGCTATTGCAGCTGAAGTTAGAGAAGCCGGTGCTGTTATTTTAAGAGGTGGTGCTTTTAAACCAAGAACATCCCCTTATTCTTTCCAAGGGCTTGGAGAAGAAGGTTTAAAATATTTACGAAAAGCTGGTGATAAATACGGAATGCCTGTAACAACAGAAGTAGTATCTCCAACCGATGTGGAAATGATGAGTAAGTATATTGATATGTTCCAAATTGGTGCAAGAAATATGCAAAACTTTGAATTGCTTAAGGAAGTTGGAAAAACAGGAATGCCTGTTTTATTGAAAAGAGGTCTTTCTGCAACTATTGAAGAATGGTTAATGGCCGCTGAATATTTGATGGCTAATGGTACAGATCAAATTGTTCTTTGTGAAAGAGGTATTAGAACTTATGAAAGAGCTACTAGAAATACTTTGGATTGTAGTGCTATTCCTATTGTTCAAAAATTAACACATTTACCTGTAATTGGCGATCCAAGTCACGCAACAGGGATTAGATCTTTAGTCTCTCCTATGTCTTTAGCCTTGGTAGCAGCAGGTGCAAATGGTTTAATGGTAGAAGTACATAATACTCCAGAAAATGCTTTAAGTGATGGTCCTCAATCATTGTATCCTTCTCAGTTTGAAAAATTAATGAGAGATGTACAATCTCTTTCAACTGTTGTGGGAAAAAGTTTAGAACGTATTCCAAGAATGATTCCTGAAGGGTTAAGTAATCCAAATAATATTACTTCTTCTGATAAGATTTCTTTCCAAGGGGAAAGAGGTGCCTATAGTGAATTAGCTGTTAGAAGATCTTTTAATGATAATGATGTTCTTCCTTGTGAAACTTTTGAAGATGTATTTGAATCAGTAATGAAAGGTGATTCATTATATGGTGTACTTCCTATTGAAAATACTTTAGGTGGAACTATAAATGATAATATTGATCATTTAATAAATTATCCAGATTTAGTAGTTGTTGGCGAACAACATATAAGAGTTATTCATAATTTAATTACACTTCCTGGTACTAAATTAGAAGATATTAAATTTGTTTATTCTCATCCTCAAGGATTAGCTCAATGTTCAGAATATCTAAAAAATAATTTGCCAAATGTAAAAACTGTTCCATTTTTTGATACAGCAGGTGCTGTTAAATTTATAAAAGAACAAGGGGATAAATCTATTGCTGCAATTGCTGGAGCTCCTGCAGCAGCTTATCATAAAATGGAAATCTTAGAAGCTGGTATTGAGTCTCATCCAAATAATTATACAAGATTTTATATTATATCAAGAGAAGAAAATGCAGAATCATTCTTAAGTGCTAGCAAGCCAAATAAAGCGGCAATGGTATTCAATGTATCTCATAACCCTGGTTCATTATTTGAAGCACTTAAAGTATTAAGTGATTATGGATTTAATATGAGAAAATTAGAATCTAGACCAATTGCTGGAAAACCTTGGGAATATTCATTTTTTGTAGAAGTTGATGTTTTAGATAAAGAAGAAGCTTTTAATGATGTAATAAAGATATTAAAAGAACAATGTTCTTCATTCAGAATTTTAGGAGAATTTAATTCTTCAAATTAATACTTAAATACTATATCAAATTCCTTTTTCTTTATGATTAAGGAATTTTTTTAATGTAATTTAATATATAATTGTATTAATAATATATGAATAAAGCATCTATCTTAATAATAATTTTTATTTTTTTTTGCAGTTGTAATGAATTTATTAATTATAAAGAAGTTGAAATTATAATTAATGAAAAGCATCCTTTTGAAGAAATTTCAAATAAGGATTTGTGGTATAATATAAGTTACACAGATGGATTTGGGCAAATAAAAAATTGTCATTTAGTAAAAAATAAAAAAAAATTAAAACTGTTAGTAAGAAAAGGTCAGCCTATTTTTATTTGTGCAAAAGCTCTAGATAAATATTCTCCTATTGGGGGAGTTATTCTTGCGGATGAAAAGAGAGTAGTTTTGAAATATGAAGAAGGAAAAATGGTCGAATTTTTACAAAATTTGTATATCCAAAATTCAGAAGCTGTTTCTTCAATAAATTATAATTTGCTTTTAGATGTTAGTAAAAAGAAGGGGTTATTAGAGTCTTTTAACGAACTAATTTTAGCAAGGGATATTATTTGTGGTAATTTATGTGAAGCCTCATTATATAAAAATGATAAAATTAGTGTTTCAATAGAGCAAGCAATTGAAGGATATTGGGTAAGTGAAAATCCGGATGAAGGGTGTTTTTTTATTTCAGATTCCGATTATTATAGAGTGAAATTAAGTTTATCAACAGGAAAATATTTTTATATTAATATTGAGAAAGGTTATCAGATGGTTATAATTGTTGATTCAAAAAGTAGGAAATATTTTATTAAAATTGAAAGAGTTCCTTTTGAATTATTGTAAATAGAAATCTCTCTATATCTTTCAAGATAAAAATGTTATTTCATTCTTGAATATTAATGGTAATTAGTAAGCGAGTTGGAGATAGATAATGAAAATAAAAAATATAAAACAAAAAAATAACTGCATCAAATAATGATGCAGTTATTATGAGTTATATCAATTATTTAACAACAATGTTAACTAGTTTTCCAGGAACCGCTATCTTTTTAATAATAGTTTTTCCTTCAATCCAATGTTGTATTTTTTCATTACTTAATGCAACATCAAGCATTTCATCTTTTGAAATATCTTTGCTTACATTAATTTTTGCTCTTAACTTACCATTAACTTGGACAACTAATTGGATTTCACTATCAACTGTTAAAGCCTCGTTATATGATGGCCAATCTACAGTGGCAATAGATTCATTGTGTCCTGCTCTTTGCCATAATTCTTCAGCTAAGTGAGGTGCATAAGGTCCAACTAGTTTTAATAAAGTTTCCCAAACTTCTCTATTTAATACATCAACTTTATAAATATCATTAACTAATACCATCATTTGGCTAATTGCAGTATTAAAGTTTAAAGTATCTGTATCATGAGTCACTTTTTTTATAGTTTTATGCAACGCTATTAATAGCTCTTTTGATGGAGCTTCATCAGTAATTTCTCTTTCTTCTGATAGTCTCCAAATTCTGTCTAAGAATCTATAAACACCACCAATACCTGATGTTGCCCATGGTTTTGAAACTTGAAGAGGTCCCATGAACATTTCATAGACTCTCATAGAATCAGCACCATATTCATTTATAATATCATCAGGGTTGATAACATTTTTTAAACTCTTTGACATTTTAGCAATAACTTTTTCAAGCTCTTCACCTGTTTCTTTATCAAAGTATTTATCACCTTTTTCTTCTACCATATCTGTTGGTACTAATGATTTATTTTTTCTTTGATAAGCAAAACTTGTAATCATACCTTGGTTTACAAGTCTTTGAAAAGGTTCTTTAGTTTTTACCAATCCTAAATCAAAAAGAACTTTATGCCAGAATCTTGCATATAGCAAGTGAAGAACAGCATGTTCAGCTCCCCCTACATATAAATCAACAGGCATCCAATAGTCTTCTTTTTCAGGAGCAACAAATTGTTCAGTATTTTTAGGATCTAAATATCTTAAATAGTACCAACAAGAACCTGCCCACTGAGGCATAGTATTTGTTTCTCTTTTTGCAGGTCCGCCACAAACAGGACAAGTAGTATTTACCCAGATATCAATCGCAGCTAATGGGCTTTCTCCTGTACCAGTTGGTTCGTAGCTTTCTACTTCAGGTAATTCTAGAGGTAAATCTTCTTCTTTTATATGAACAGTTCCACATTTTGGACAATGAACTAGAGGAATTGGTTCTCCCCAATATCTTTGTCTTGAGAAAATCCAGTCTCTTAATTTATAGTTAATTGCTTTTTTACCTAATTCTTTTTCTTCTAGCCATTTGAGCATAGAGCTAATAGCATCTTCTTTGTTTAATCCATCTAAGAAGTCAGAATTAACATGAACACCATCTTCAGTCCAAGCTTCTTCTTGTACATCAACTTTACTTTTTAGTACTTCTATAATAGGTAAATTAAATTTTTTTGCAAATTCCCAGTCTCTTGTATCATGAGCTGGAACAGCCATAATAGCACCTGTGCCGTAACTAATTAATACATAGTCAGCAATCCAAATTGGAATTTTTTTACCATTAACTGGATTTATTGCATAACTTCCTGAGAATACACCGGATTTATCTTTAGCTAAATCTGTTCTTTCTAAATCACTTTTTTTAGCAGTGTCTTCTAAGTATTTAGCTACTACGTCTTTTTGATCAGTAGTTGTTATTTTTTCTACTAATGGATGTTCTGGAGCAATAACCATATAAGTTGCACCAAATAGAGTATCACAACGTGTTGTATATACTTCTAATTGTTCATCGAAATTTTCTAATTTGAATAATACTGATGCACCTTCACTTCTACCAATCCAGTTTCTTTGCATAGCTTTTACAGAATCAGGCCAATCTAATGTGTCTAAATCTTCTAAAAGTTTATCAGCATATTCTGTAATCTTAAATACCCATTGTCTGATATTTTTTCTAACAGTTTGGGTACCACAACGTTCACATTTACCATCTTTAACTTCTTCATTTGCTAAACCTGTTTTACAATTTGGGCACCAGTTAATAGGAGTTTGTGACTCGTAAGCTAAACCTTGTTTATAAAGTTGTATAAAAATCCATTGTGTCCATTTATAATAATCTTTGCTATGTGTTGCAATTTCTCTATTCCAATCATAACAGAAGCCTAAAGATTTAATTTGTTTTCTAAAATTATCAATATTTTTTTCTGTTGTTGTTTTAGGATGAGTTCCTGTTTTAATTGCATAGTTTTCAGCAGGAAGGCCAAAGGAATCGAATCCCATTGGGTGAAGAACATTATAACCATTCATTTTTAAGAAACGGCAATATATGTCTGTTGCTGTATAGCCTTCAGGGTGTCCAACATGTAATCCAGCTCCTGATGGATAAGGGAACATGTCCAATACATATCTGCGTTTTTCTTTTGGAACTGACGCATCTTCACTAACGGCAAATGTTTGGTTTTCTTCCCAATAATTTTGCCATTTTTCTTCAATTTTGTTAAAAGGATAATTACTCATGAATCCAATAATACATTTGCATATAGGTTCCGTCAATAATAGTTGTATTTTAGATATAAAAAATTAGAGATATTAACTAATAAAGGCCTTATTTTATTCGAAATTTTCTCTCACTCTAGTGAATTTAATTTCTTCAATTTGTCTTTCTTTCATTTTTTTAATTTTATAAATACCATAATCATCACTAATAGTATCTTTTTCTTTTGGTATATCGCCTGTTAAACTCATAATATATGCAGCAATAGTGCCTTCTTTTTCTGCATGTTTATAATCAATATCCATTTCATCGCAGAAATAATTAAAAGGAGTTTCTCCTTGTATTATATACAAATCTTTTACACCTTTTACTTCTTTAATCATTTCTCCTTCACTTATTTCATGTTCATCATAAATTTCACCTAAAATTTGTTCTACTACGTCTTCCATAGTTATTACGCCAGCAAAACCACCATATTCATCTAGTACAATTGCTAATTGAAGTTTTCTTTGTTTAAATAATAAAAATATGTAATCAACATGTTTAGTTTCAAGTACAAAAATTGGTTTTCTTATAATAGAAGAAATTGGTTCTTTCATATGGTTATTAATTTGAGCTTTAAGGATGTCTCTTACTAATATAATTCCAATAATATTTTCTTTTGAATCTTTATAAACAGGTATTCTTGAATAGCCAGATTTTACTATTTTTTCAAAAACATCACATATTCTTTTTTCGCTATTTACAATGAAAACCTCTTTTCTATGTGTCATTATTGTTTTTATTGGGTTATTTGAGAAATGTAAAGCTTTTTGAACAATATCAGATTCGTATTGATCTACCACACCATAATCTTCAGCTGCATCAACTACATGAAGAAGCCCTTCTACAGTTAATCCTTTATTTTTTCCTTTATTAAAGATTTTATCCACAAAATTTCCAAAAGCTTTAATAAAATTTACTAGAGGGAATAATATTTTTGATAAGAAGAAAATTGGATAGCTCATAAAACTTGCAATTTTTTTAGCATTACTCATAGCAAGTTGTTTTGGCGTTACTTCTCCAAAAATTAAGATAATTAATGTTAACAATCCTGTTCCATAGGCAATTAATTCTTGGCCTAAGTATTTAATACAAAATGTAGTAACTAGGGAAGAAACACTTATGTTTACGACATTATTTCCTATTAAGATAGTAGTTAAAAGAGAATCTTTTGATTCTGTTAAACTTGCAGCTAATCTATCATGTTTTTTTCGACTTTTCTCTAGTTCTTTAATTTGGATTAGAGAAAGAGAAGTGTACGCGGTTTCTGTTGAAGAGAATAAACCACTCAATATAATTAGAATAATTATGATTACTAACTCATTAATCATAATAGGTTCCTGTAATTGTTAATATATACGGATTTCCGTCATCATCATTTGAAGTTTTCATATATCAAATATAAGATAAAAAAAGTTTGCAAGCAAGTAAATTTATTAAATATTAATTATTGAACATTATTAGTGCAATTGATATTAATATTAATGCACTAGTATATGTACTCATTATTTGAGTATGAGAGTGTACTCTCTTATTCAAACATGAATTTTTAGCAATCATGCTATCACTTATAGTAAATAATACAGTTGCAAGAATGAGAATTATATTTAAAGTTGTTGTGCTAAAAGCTATAAATAATAATAAAAACAAAGAATAAACCCTCATTGGAATTTTTAAATCATTAGCTTTCTTTGTTAAGGAAAATATTTTCATTTCTGGATATATAAGAATAACTAAAGCTAAAGGGAATATCCAATATATTTTGCTGAATTGAAAAAATAGTGCCGTAAATGTTATATGTCCAAGAAGAAAGTTTAATAAGCCTAATTGAAAAAACATTTTTTTATCACTAAGTAAAAAAATATCTCCTATAAAATAGAATAAGTATGCAATTGTTACCAATGTAGTAATTATAGGTGGATAATGAGTATTTATTAAAAAATTAAAAAAAGCTAAAGGTGCTAATGTTATTTTTGATAAGATAATTATTATAGTCTTATTATTTTCGCTAGCTATTATATTGATAATGCTCATTATTATAAATAAAAATAAAAATTGATAATTCATAAAAATATTTTAGTATACAAATTTATAATATGCAAATTTCTTTCAATAATGACGATGTTTTTGAGATGTAGTATAAATTTTTATTTTATAAATTCTTACAATATATATATTTATCTTATTTTATAATATTTTTATTATTTTTTTTGTAAAATGTGTTGAC